>Ga0308397_1000049_pt1 | contig 95581 bp, 109 predicted proteins | sample Hotspr20SampleT8_FD_202356 | JGI IMG/M metagenome (GOLD analysis project Ga0308397, IMG submission 202356) | Hot spring phototrophic mat microbial communities from Mushroom Spring, Yellowstone National Park, Wyoming, United States - 20051001_T8 ...
GTCGTTTTTTTGGGGGGTTACCATTTTTCATAATTACCTTTTAAAGGTAAAAAGGAGGGGGGCAAATGACAGGAGAGGAGAAAATTTTTGAAAAAATTAAAACTTTTGTAGGGGAAGAAAATTGGCATCAATACTTAAAAGCTTTAATGGGTGGAACTCTAAAAGAAGAGGCAGTTAAGATAAACCTTTTTAATCGTCTTTTTGAAAAGGAAGGACTTTTAAATAGTATAGTGTTTTATCATTCTCGGAATGATTTACAAAAAAATGTTCCTGACTATAGATATGAAGAAGGGCATTACAAGGTTGCGATTGAGGTAAAGTCTTTTGCGGAGAGGAAAATTGAAAGAAAAATACAGGATACGTTATTAGATGTAAAGGTTTCTGATGAAGCAATGCTTAGGTATATACCGCTAAGTTTTTATTATGAAAGGAGAAATGTTTGGGAACAAATTAGGAATTATGCAGAGGTTTATGAATTTGTTATTCTAACTAACATGGTTGATGCTTATTTATTTCACAGGCATGGAATAGAGTTTGGAGCATCATTACATAAGCCTGAGCATTTTGGTGTTGTTTCTTTTGAAGAAATTTTTCAGCATATTAAGAACCAATCTCTTTGTAATTTTCTTAAGCAGAAGCTTCTGTATTATTCTTTAAAGGAACTTGACAAGCGTTTTTTTGATGATGTAAGGCATTATTACCTACATTTAGAAAGAAGTATTATCAATGTAATTGAAGATGAGAAGGAGCGGAAAGAGTTAATTCTTAAGCTTTTAATTTCTTTAATTTTAGCAAGGACTATGGAGGATTTTTTGATTGTGCCTTATGGGATAGTTGAGGAGTTTTACAAAAAAGAAAAAAATTTATTTGAGAGCAAGCAAGAGAAGTTTATTGAGAGGTTTTTGCATTCGATTTATGACCTTTTTTGGACTTATTATGATACTGAGTTTTTTGAGATTTACAATGAAAAAATTTTGAAGCAGAAAGATTTTGTGGAGGCGTTAGGGAAGGTTCTTGGTTATGAGAAGTGGAATGAAGTTTTTGGGAGGGGGCTTAAGTTTTACAATTTTAGTTTACTTAATGAGGATATACTTGGTGGAGTGTATGAGATGTTTCTTGCTTGGATTAAGGCTGATGAAAGGAAGGAGCAAGGGATTTATTATACTCCGAAGGTAGTGACTGAATATTTTGCGGACAAGGTGGATGAATTTTTACTTAAGCCTTTAAGGGAAGAGATTTTACGTTTAATAAATGAAGAAAGATGGGCTGAGGTAGAGAGGCAGGTAAAAAAATTTATGGAAATTAGGGTAATTGATTTTGCATGTGGGAGTGGGAGTTTTTTGATTAAAGTGTATAAAAATTTTTTGGAAAGTTATGACAGGATTTTGGAAGAGTTAAACAAAAAGGAAGATAAGGTTATAAAAAGGGCTCAGGAGATACTTAAGGGGAGCAAGACTGGAATTTCTTTAAGCAAGTTAAGGAATGGGATGAGGAGGGTAGAAAGTTTAATAATGGGGAGAGAGGTTAATGATTTGAAGGGGGTGAATAAAGCTGAGCTTTATAAAAAGGTTGCGGAGAGGCACATATTTGGGGTTGATATTGATAGTTTTGCGGTAAAGCTTGCGAAGCTTAATCTTTTAGTTGAGGCATTGAAGCATGGTGGGCCAGCTGTTTATGGATATAACAAATTACAGAGTAGAGGTGAGGAGGGGGTATTTTCTGATTTGAGGGATAATCTTAAGGTTTTTGATAGTGTAGGATGTAGTGTGGAGGAGTTTTTGAGTGTTTTTGGTGGGGGGCAATTTGATGTAGTTTTAGGGAACCCACCTTATGTGAGGCATGAAAGAATAGAGAGGGAATACAAAGAGGAGCTTGTTAAGATTTATGGGTTAGATCAGAGGACTCTTGATTATTCTTGTTATTTTGTGATGAGGGGTATTGAAGCGTTAAAAGAGGGTGGGTATTTAATGTTTATTATTACGAACAAATGGTTGAGGAGTGGTTATGGAAGGATAATGAGGGAATTATTAAAGAACCATAATTTAGTTGAGCTTTTAGATTTTTCTTCTGCGAGGGTTTTTAAGAAGTATGAGTATGATAGGGAGGGGGATAGTTTTAGGAGGGGAGATGTTAGTGTTGATGTTATGACGATGATAGTGCAGAGAGGGGCGCCATTTCAATATGTTAAGATAGGTGTTTATAAGGAGGAGGGAGGTGGAGATGATTGGGAAGAGCGGCTTAGGGGTTATTTGAGGGATGGAGCGAGAATGAAGTTAGAGCAAGAAAAAATGACAAGCCAGGGTGTTTGGGTTTTAGCGGGGAGTGAGGTTTTAAGTTTGAAGGAAAAGATTGAGAGAGTGGGTGTTCCTTTAAAAGAGTGGGATGTAAAGATTTACAGAGGGGTTTTAACGGGCTACAACGATGCTTTTATTATAGACACGGAAATACGAAACAGGATTTTGGCGGATTGTAAGGATGAGGAGGAGAGGAGGAGGACGGAGGAGGTTATCAAGCCAATTTTGAGGGGTAGGGATATTGAGAGGTATAGGTATAAGTGGGCGGGGTTATGGGTAATTGGGACTTATTCTGGATGGACGAGGAGAAACAACCCAAGAGAAGGTGGAAGCATTAAGGATTATGAGGCATGGTTTAAAGATAATTATCATGCTTTATATCAGCACTTGATAAAGTATGTAAGGTTTGGGAACAAGAAGGGGGAAAGTTTATTAGACAGACCGTCTCAGGGTGAATTTTGGTGGGAAGTGCAGACTGGATATAATATAATTTCCGAAATTGAAAAGGAAAAGATAGTATGGCAAGAGATGAGCCTTGAGCCCTCTTTTGCTTATGATGATAAAAAATTTTATATGCTTCAAACGGCTTATATAATGACTGGCGGAAATTTAAAATTTATTTTAGGGTTATTGAATTCTAAAATTTCAAAATGGTATATGCAAAATTTAGCTTATTCTCTATCTGAGGGGGTGCAAAGATGGATAAAGCAATATGTAGAGCAAATCCCCCTTTGTTCCATCACCTCCCAAAACCCACTCCTTGCGGACCAAATAGTCCAAAAAGTTGATGAAATCCTTACACTTTCCCAATCTTCTGATTTTGAGAGCAATCAAGAAAAACAGCAAAAAGTCAAAGAGCTTGAAAGAGAGGTAGACCTGCTTGTTTACAAATTATATAATTTTACAGAGGGAGAAATAAGGCTTATTGAACAAGGAAGAGAACTATAAAGCGATTGCCAAGTAGAGTTTTATGGTCCTTTTTCTTTTTGATGGCTCAAGATTTCTAAATTTTTTAAAAAGGATAGGACTTGACAAAATTTAAAAAATATGGTATAATATAGCTTGTAAAGACAAGGGGGGGAAGGCTTTAAAATAAAAAAAAGTAAAAGGTAAAAAAAGAAAAAGGTAAAAAAGAAAGACAAAAGAAGGAGGTGGAGCTATGGAGACAAGAGTTTCATTTTTAGGGGATATTAAAAAGAAAAAACTTTTGATTTTGAATGAATCTTATGAGAGAGTGAAAGAGGGAGCGGAGTTATTGAAGGATTATTTCTGGGTGGTAGTTGGGCATGGGTCTTCTGATTTTAACAAGGGGTATAGGAGAGATGCTGCGAGTTTTTATACTTACAATATTCCTTCGGTTGAGGAGTTGGAGGAGAGAGGTTTTTCAGTTGAGCAAGTGAATTTTTCTTTAACGGTGGAGGACTCAATCTTTTTTGATATCAAAAGAGTTTCTTTTCCTATAGAGTTATATAAACCTCAGAAGGTTTTTTATATCAAGGTGAATGGTAGAGTAGCGGGGGTATATTTTACACGGAATAGAGTTCTTGTAGCTACGGACTGGACACATAATTCTGCTTGTTTGGAGGCATTTAAAAAGTTATTACCTAAGCTTTCAGAGATTTTTAAAAAGAGGGAGAAGAAAGCACCCAAGTTTACTCCCAGGTTTTGTTTTGGTGCAGATCCTGAGTTTGAGTTAGTGGATAGGAGGGATAGATGCATTGTATCAGCAAGTGTAGTTATTAGTGGTGGGACGAGTGTTAATGACAAAATTGGTGTAGATGGTTCGGGGTCTCAGGTTGAACTTCGGCCTGAGCCATCGGAGAATATTAATAAATTTCTTTCAAATGTGAAGAGTGTATTGAAGGAATTTGTTCATAGTTATCCTTATTATTCTTTATCGGTGAAGGGGGATAGCTATCCTCTTGGTGGTCATATTCATGTATCTATTTCCCCGGATACACAGGTTTTAAAGTTATTAGACAACTGGGTGGGGGGTCGTGTGATTGATTTATCAGGGGGTGCACGTGGGTCTTACAAGAGGCTTTCTGCGTATGAAACGAAGTCTTGGGGGTTTGAGTATAGGACTCCTCCTGCGGCTATTTTTTTGAGGCCTGATGTATTGAAGGCGGTGTTAGTTATTATGAAGGGTGTATTGAAGGCTTATTTTAATGGAGGGGTAGCTTTATATCCGGGTGAAGAGGAGGTTAAGCGGCTGGGGCTGGAGAAGCATTGGGAGGTATTGAACAAATTTATTAATGATTATGCAGAGCTTGACAAGGATGTTCTTAAGCAGTGGAGGATAAGTGTTAAAGTTGAGCCTAAGGTGGAACTTAGTTTTGGAGACGATTGGAGGGGGGAGGTGAAGAATTTTGTTAGGGATTTATTTTTTAAGAAGGTAAACAAAAAAATGATGAAGAGATTGAATAAAAGGGGCATATATAGGGTAGTATTTTTTGGATTGAGGAAGGAGAGGGGTGAGGTTTGTAATTTTGAGTCTTCGGTGTTTAAGAGGATTGATTTTAGTTATAGTGTTAGTAGGGGGGCTGCGTTTGGATTTCCGTGGGTGGTGAGGATGCCTGAGGTATTTACGGATGAGCTAAAAAAGAAGTGGGAAAAAGTAATGGATGAAGTAGTAGCGGAGTTAGAAAAGAAAGTAAGAATAAAAGCAAATGAGGAGGCAGAGGAGGAGCTTCCTTTTTAATTTTATAAGGGAGGTAAGGGTATGTGTGTGATTGCAGCAAGTTTAAAGGGGGCTAAGTTTTCGGTTGAGGACTTGAAGAAGATGTGGGATGCGAATTCTCATGGGGCTGGTGTTGCGTGGCTTGAGGGTTCGAAGGTGAGGGTAAGGAAGGGTTTTATGCGATTTGACGAGTTAGTAGAGTTTTATGAGGGGGGGCTACCGACAGGAGCAATACATGTTCTTCATTTTAGGTTGAGGTCTGCTGGTGAGGTTGTGTCTCAGCTTACGCATCCGTTTAGGGTTGATGCGGTTGATGTGCAGGAGCTTGAGTATGAAGCGGACAGGGTATTATTTCATAATGGGACGGTAAGTGATTGGCAGGGGATGTTTTGGGGGATTTTAGGGTCGTTTAGTAAGCGGGATGTTAAGAAAATTCTTTCGGTAGGGCATTTTTCTGATTCGTATGTAATTTCTTTGCTGGTGTATAAGTATGGTGATGAGATTTTGAAGCTTTTTAATGGGGTGAACAAGTGGTTAGTATTTGGGCCGGAGCCTGTGTTTTATGGGAGGTGGGAGAAGGATGAGAAGCGTGGATTTGTTTTTAGTAATTTATCGTGGTGTTATAGTTTAGAGGGTTATAGAAATTTTTGGAGTGGTTGGAGGGGGAGGTTGTAGGGATGTCGGTTTTTTTTTTAGAGGAGAAGATAGCTGAGGCGATAGAGTTTTTGAAGGAGCATGAGCCGAGGGTTGGGTATTATGTGGTAAAGTTTTCAGGGGGGAAGGACAGTATAGTGCTTTATGATTTAGTGAAGAGGGCTGGGGTTAGGTATAAGGTTTATTATAATTTTACAACGATAGACCCACCTGAGCTTACGAGGTTTATAAGGAGGTATTATTCTGAGGTTGAGTGGATAGTGCCGCAGAGGAATTTTTTTTCTTGGCTTAAGAGGGTTGGACCACCTACGAAGGCTAAGAGGTGGTGTTGTGTGAAGCTTAAGCATATTATACCGGCTGGGGGAAGGCATGTTGTACTTGGGATAAGGGCAGAGGAATCGTGGAAGCGGGCACGGCGTGGGCGTGTGGTGTATAATAGGGAGACGAGGACTACGGATTATTATCCGATTTTTTATTTTACTGAGGCTGATGTATGGGAGTATATAGAGGGTGAGGGTTTAGCGTATCCGAGTCTTTATGATGAGGGTTTTGACAGGCTTGGTTGTGTGGTATGTCCGTATATTTGTAGGGAGGGTTTATTGGAGAAGCATAGGGAGAGGTGGAGGGCTTTTTATGATGCGTTTGAGAGGGGTTGTAGGGAGTATTTTGAGAGGAAGCGTGAGTGGTATGAGGCGATGGGGGTGAAGAGTGTTGAGGAGTTGCTTGATGCTTGGTATAGAGGGGAGAGGGTGGTGAAGGTATTAGAGGAAGAGGAAGGAGATAAAAATCGGACAATGAAGTTATGGTGAGGGTAAGAAGGAGTGGAGGAAAAAAAGGGTTTAACGGTTAAGGAGGTAGTGAAGCTATTTCCAAAGTTTAAGGAGAAGCATATTAATTATTTTATTAAGCGTGGTGTGATATTGTATCCTATTGGGGAGAGGGATTTAGAGGTATTGAGTGCGATATATAGAATTTGGGGAACAAAGGAAGTAGTGAGGTTTAATTTAAGTTATTTTAGTAAGAAAAGGAAGGTTAAGCTTTTGCAGGAGTCGTTGAATAAATGTGAGACGAGGTTTGAGGTTTGGTTGTATACAAGGATGAAAGGGAAGATTGAGAGAGGGGAAAAGGTTTATATAGATGAGATAGTGAGGGAAGCGGTGAGCAAGTTAAAGTTAAAAAGGAACAAAAAATTTATAGATGAGTTGCGGAAAAGAGTAAAGCTATTGAGGTATAAAATATACAATGAGAAGAAAAATAAAAAAGGAAGTAGGATTAGTAAAATTGGCAAATAAATTAAACTTTATTACCTTTTGTAAAAATTTGATTTGTTTTGCAATCCGGATTGATTGACTTGTTAGTCAAGTACGTCAATCTAGCTTGTTTGACTTGTAGGTCAATCCGGATTATTTGACAAGTTGAAAAATCCGGATTGAATGAATTTCCGGTTTATTTGACTACTTTTCAAATTTGATTTGTAGAAGTAGTTACTTTTTTTTAGGCAAGTAATAAAAAAAGAGAAGAAAAGGAGGGATTGAGGGGGATGAGGGTATTAGGGATAGACATAGGATTTGGTTCGGTTAAGGTTTATTCGGAGGGTGTGGAGTATAAATTTCCTACGGCGGTTGCGTATATGCCTGATGATGAGGTGATGGAAGTAGAGAGGGTGAATGTAGGGGGGCGGTATTTTGTGGTGGGTAGGGATGTGAAGTATGTGGCAAGTTATAAGATTGAGATACCTGGGGTAAAGGATTTAATAAGGTGGAGTGGGGTATTTTTGAAGTATGTTTTAGACAAATTTGGTGAATTTGGTGTAGTGGTATCTGGGCTTCCTCCGAATGCGAAGAGGCATGTATCTGAGTTTGAGGCGGTGTTGAGGAGTGTTAGTCGAGATGCGAAGATTAAGATTTTACCGCAGGGTGCAGGGATACTTTATGATGTAGTGAGTAGGGAAGCATCTTTGAGTGAGGTGATGGTAGTTGATATAGGGTATAATACGGTTGATTGTTTAGTAGCTGAGAAGGTGGAAGGGGTATGGAAGAAGAAGCGTGGGATAACGGTGGAGGGATTTGGTGTGATGAAGGCGGTATCGTTTATGAGGGAGTTATTTTCGTCTAAGATGGAATTTTTTAAGAATTGGAGTGTATCAAGGCTTGTTGAGGCGTTTGAGGTTGGGTATGTGGTAGTAGATGGAGAGAGGGTGGATTTAAGTGGGTATAAGGCTGAGGCTGTGAAGAGGTATGAGGAGGTATTGGTTGGGAGGCTTAAGGCGGAGCTTAGTGATGATTTTAGGAGTGTAGAGAGTGTGGTTTTAGCTGGAGGGGGTGCGTATTATGTAAGTGATAAGCATTTTGGGAAGAAGATAATGAAGCCTGAGAAGCCTGAGTTTTCGCAGGCGAGGGGGTATTATATTGCGGGGCAATCTGATAACGATTAAAATAAAGGATGAGGAGATTTATAGGAAATGTAAGTTACTTTTTCGGTTGAGCAGTCTAGTTATAGAGACTTTGCTTGAGATTTTATTTGAGAGGGTAGATGTGATAGATTTACAGAGGGCTTATATAGAGGGAGGGGAAGAGGAGGTAAGGAAGTTGATAAGAGAGAGTTTGAGGGGGGAAAAGGCAAGGAAGGTTGAGGGTGAGGAAAGGAAGGTGAGGGAGAAAAGCAAGGTAAAGAAGGTAAAAATAGAAGAGAGGTTAGATGCGGATAGTTTTTGGTAGGGAGGAGGGGGATGGAAAGGATATTTGAGATTTTGAACCCATTTAAGCATTTTGGAGAAGGTGCGTATGAGAGTTTTTTTGTGTGGCTTTTTACGAATATATTTCAGGGGTGGCTTGCTAGGTTTTTTGGTTTTGTTTTTTTATTTTTAGCGTATTGGTATTGGGTAAGACGTGAGCAGATGGCAAGAGGTATAGGATTTTTGATACTTGCTATATTGATGGGTTATGGGTTTTTTTTATTTAAGATAATGGGGTTAGTGAGATGAGTGGTAGTGGGAGAGGGGAGAATAGTGGTGGTAGGGGTAGGGGTGGTTCAGGAGGAGTTTATTTACCTCAGCCTCATGAGAAGGTAAGGAATTTATTTGATGCGATAAGTGATATTGAGTTTTTTGGTGGGGCAGAGAAGGAGGGGACGGCGATACCTGAGGACTTTTTTACGTTCAAGCAGAAGGTTCAATTTTGGGAGGTAGGGTTCAAGGCGGCATTTGTGTCGGGGATTTTAGTTGCATTATTGTCTCCTTTTATGGTTGGTGTATTTGAGAAGATAATTCCTGTGTTTGGGAGTTATGAGCCGAGTTTTATTGACCAGCTTTATGTATTTTTATTGACGATTGGGTTTAGTTTAGGGTATGGGATATTTATATCGAGGCTTGCGAAATATTGCACAAGTAGATATGGGATAACGAAGGAGATGGTGAAGTGGTTGATGAGTGGTTTAGTGAGTGGGGCGATGTTGAAGGCGGTGTTTATTTTTTTATTGTTTCATTTTATTTATTTTATGATTGTGACGCCTCAAAATTTGTATAAGGCATTTGTATTTTCCCAGAAGAATGGTATTTTGTATTTAGATCAGAGGGTAATTGAGAAGGTGTGGTATTTTTTACTTGAGTTTAGGAAGACGTTTGTGATTGCGGCTTGGTTTGTGGTATTTACATCGATATTACTTATTGGTATCCCATTAGGAAGGATAGTGTATGAGGTATGGAAGGATAGGAAGGAGGAGAAGATTGAGGAGTTATAAGGTGTAAAAAAAAAGTAAAGAGGCAACAACAAAAAACAAAAAAGGAGGAGGTGTTAGAGATGGCAAATGGTAGGGTTGAGAGGACGTTGGAGAGGAAGTTGACGTTAGCGAAGGAGGTCAATTCGTGGGTGATTCAGGCTAATGTGCCTGAGACGAGGATGTTTTTGCGGATGGCAAGGGATGTAGACAGGGCGATGAGGATATTGAGGGCTGGATTGATGTTGAGGTATAAGCCTGAGGAGGTATTGCCGTTATTTAATGAGTTGTATGAGGAGGCGAGGAGGTTAAATGAGGTAGTGAAGAAGCTTTGTGAGAAGGCTGGAGTTCCGTATAGGGAGCCGAGGGAGCTTAAGGCGGTTGATGGAGGGAGTTTAGCGGAGAGTGATTATGTAGATGATCAATTTGAGGAAGAGGAAGACGAGATAAAGGTTTAAGTTTTAGTTGTAAGTTTGGGGTAGGAGTTTTAAAGGCTCCTACCCTTTTTTTCTAGTTCAAGAATTTTTTAGTTTTTCTTTTAGTATTTCTCATTTTTTTCAAGTTAGTTCTTTTATTTTTCTTGCAAAAAATTTTCCGTAGGTTATAATTTTAGTTGAGGGTTTGATTTTGGTGTCTTTCCCCTTTCTCTGGACTCTTGGTCCAGAGCCTTTCAAGGCAGATGGCTTGCAGTAGCTAGTCAAAGATTGTCGAAAGATAGTCGATAGAAGTCAGCAAAATTAAAAAATCAACTTTTTCAAAATGCAGGAAGCTTAAAAAGTGTAAAAAAATTAAAAAAGTTAAAAAAAAAAAACTAAAAAAAAAGGAGGTGGGGCTATGCCAAGATGTGTAAGGTGTGGAAGGGAAGATGTAGATTTGGCAGTAGTTGGTAATTTATGTTTAAGTTGTTTCCAAAGGAGAGGTAATAGAACATGTTGTATATGTGGAAGAGAATTGCAGAGAGAAGAGCAGTATTATGAGTATTGGGACAAAAGTTATTTTGGGGTCATAGGACGAGCTTCTCAGATAATACATGGAAGAGTATGTTCTGATTGTGTAAATGAATTGGTGAGATGTTCTGCTTGTGGGAGGTTTATAAGACCTCTCGCTGAGGAAATTCACTATTTAAGAGAACTTGGAAGTGGAAGGCTTTCAGAAGAAGCAGTTTGCCAAAGATGTTGGCAAGAGAGGTATAGGGAATGTTATCATTGTGGAGGGTCGATAAGTACGGAAACAGAGGCATTTTCGCAAGACACTTCAGGGCAAATTTTGTGTAGTGTATGTCAATCGTTATATGCGGTATGTGCTGAGTGTGGGAGATTTATATCTTTGGAAAGGGTAAATATTCATGAAGAAGGGGGGTTGCTTTATTATTATTGCGATGATTGTGTGAATAGGAATGAAGAATATGGAAATGATGATAGTTCTTATGAAGATAATTATGAGTATGAAGAAGAGGAAGTAATCAATAGGTATAGTTTCAAGCCTAGACCAATTTTTCATCTTTTTCCAACTGAGGAGACGAAAAAGGGTCGCCCTCTTTTCCTTGGGGTTGAGTTAGAAATAGACGGAAGGGGCGAGGATAATTATTATGCGAATTTGATTTTAAAAGAGGGCTATCCCGGGTTTCTTTATGTGAAACGGGATGGCTCATTACAAAATGGATTTGAGATTGTATCTCATCCTGCCACTTTAGCTTTTCATCTTATTGAGGCAGGGTGGGATAGAGTACTTAAGAAAGCATTAGAGCTTGGCTACACCTCTCATGACAACAAGAGGTGTGGTCTTCATATTCACATCAACCGGACCTTCTGGGGTCCGGATGAGGAGGATCATGAGATAGGGGAGTTAAAACTTTTCATATTTTTCGAGCGGTTCTGGGCTGAGCTTGTTAAATTTTCAAGGAGAACGCCCTCTCAGATAGAGAGTTATTGTTCACGGTATAACACCGAGGACATAGAGAGTGCGAAAAAGCAGAATGGTAATTGTAGACATTTTGCTTTGAATTTTCAAAATTATTATACAATTGAGATCAGAATATTCAGGGGAACGTTAAGGCTAGAGACATTTTTTGCGACGCTTCAATTTCTCTATTATTTGTGTCATTATCTTAAAGAAAAAACTCCGCATGAGCTCCAGAAGCTTACTTGGGAAACCTTTATTAAAGGGATCCCTGAGTGGATGGTGGAGCTCAAGGAGTATTTGAAAAAAAGGGGCTTAGCTTCCTAACTTAATTTCCTAAGGAAGGGGCTAAGCCCCCTTTTTTTAAGATTTTGAAGTAAAAAAATAAAAAAAACAAAAAAGGAGGTGGCATTATGTGTGTGATTTTAGTAAGTGAAAAAGGAAACAAAATTTCTAAAAAAGATTTTAAAGATATGTGGCTACGCAACTCTAATGGTTTTGGGGTTGCGTGGCTTGATCAGGATGGAATGATAAGAGTAAAAAAGGGAATTATGAGTTTAAAAGAAGCAGAAAGCTTTTATTATCAAGAGGTGCCCGAGGGGGTAAGCCATGTAATGCATTTTAGGCTTACTTCAGCGGGGACGACTTGTCCAGAACTCACCCACCCATTCAGGGTGGACTTAATTGACACGCAGGAGCTCGAGTACAAAGCTTGTGCGGTTCTATTTCACAATGGGACCGTATCAAGCTATAAAGCGTTCCTGCCTGCGATATTAGCAAAGCTTGAGCCTACTGAGTTGGAGAAACTTTTCAATGTAAAAGATATTTCTGATACATACCTTATGAGCATTATGGTGAGACTATTTTCGCACAAGATATTGAAGTTTTATACAAGTTCTAGATGGGCGGTATTTACGATTGAGGAAGGTTCTCCGCAGATCTTTCTTTATGGAGATTTCCAAAAATATAAAGAATTCTATGTGTCTAACATGAGTTGGCAGGTCCCTCAATATCAATATACATATACATCCCCATTTGGGTATTCTTATACAACGACAACGATGGCAACTACAACTTCTAAAAAAAGCAAGAAAAAGAATAATTCAGTTATTAAAAAAATTGAAGATGCCCCTCTTTTAGGAAGTATACGTAATGATGAAGAGGAAGATGATTATTGGGAAAAGCGTATAAGTGAGCTTGAGGAAGATGAAGAGGAAAAGGAATTTTATTATCTAAGCAAATATTATTCTTATTAAAAAAATCAAGAAGGGGGTTCCTCCCCTTCTTTTTTAAAATCAAAAAAAACAACAAAGGAGGGAAAGTTATGATTACAATTACACTTAATAGAAAAACCAACGAAAAAAACAGAAAAAATACAAGAAAAAATGAGTTTAATTTCGATATTTGCCCCAATTGTGGGGCAATAATTGAGGACCGTTTTGATTGCTCCGAGTGTGGGGTGGTTGTGAAGGTGCCACCTCGGAGGAAGATTGAAGCGAAAAGAGACTATGTGTTGACTACCGAAAGTGAGAATATGAACGGGAAGTATAATATTTATGTTCTTTCAGATGGGTCTCTATTTTGCGATTGCAGGGCTTTTCTTTTACAGAATAAAGTTTGGGAAGAAAACGGTCAATTGATGTGCAAGCACATTCAAAAAATTTTCAATGAGCTCCCTCAAAAAAATTTAAAGAAAAAAGTGTTTCTTTTGACAGAATGGCAGAAGGTTCTTTTGAAAAAGCTAAATATTGAGCCTCATCCTTCTTTGACAAGGGAGCAGGCATATTGGATAATTCGGGAGTTGATTACAAAGATGGACATGGAATATGGAGATTTAGTAAAACTTCTTAAAAAGAACCCGAATATTGAGCTAATGCCTCTTCTTTCGTATGGATTGGAGTTAGAAGGGCTTGTGAAAAACAGAGAAGAATTTTATGGAAAGCTAAAGGATGAGCTTGGGTTCAAAGTAAAGTTGACAGGATATGATCACGAGATGGCAAACGAGCTTTGGAAAGTGGGAGATGATGGAAGTGTGAGGAGAAGCATGAATGATGAAGAGAGAGGCAATTATCAATCGGTTGAGCTTATTACACCAAAGCTTTATGCAGTGGATGGTTTAAAAAAGGTCAAGGCAGTTCTTGATATTTGGAACGGGCTTGGTGCTGCGGTGAATAACAGTTGTGGATTTCATGTTCATGTTGACGCCTTCAAGTTTTCACGTAGAGATCTTGCAAGACTTCTTCTTGTATGGCTAAGGATTGAGCCAGTTATTTATTTTTTAGTTTCTCCATCAAGAAGGGACAATAGTTATGCTAAGTTTTTGAGAAGGGAAAATAATTATAATTTAGCCAATATGATACTTGGGCGGTTCGATAATGGTGACAGGTATTATGCTCTTAATCTGGCTGCGTTTAAAAAATATAAAACAGTTGAATTTAGGATCCATCAAGGCACCACAAATTTTGAGAAGGTCAAGAATTGGACAATTTTTTGTTTGAAATTCATAGAAAAAGTGAAAGCTGGGCTCAAGTGGTATCATTTTAGTGAAGAGCCCAGTATTGAGGAGGTTTTGGACAAGCTTGGCATAACGGAGAATTCCGTGTCAATATTGCAAAATGCAAGAAAATTTTTGATTGAAAGATACAATCATTTTAGAAAAGAGACGAAAACTCATGATCTTCCTTCATTTGATCCTGAAGCTTTAGCATCTATGATCAGCTTAATGCTAGATGAAATTTATAGTAATTCAAATTTGGGTTCTTATGTAAGGAATGTATCTAATAGGCAGCATTATGTTTATCTTGCGAACTATAGGCCAAGAGTAATTTATTTATATGAGTATGTCCAGAGAGCTCGGAAAGGGAATACGTTTATTTTTAAAACTGAGAAGAGGGAATTCAAGGTGGAATTTAACGAAGAAACAGGTGAAATTTCTTGTAATTGTTCAAGTTTCAAACGTTATCAAAAGTGCTCTCATTCAATTAGTGTAGCGAGATTTATTTATGTCAATGAAAAATATAAAAATATCATTACTTATATTGAGAATTTAGATTTTTAGGGTCAGCGTTTTGGGGAGGGAGATATGCCCCTCCCTTTTTTAAAAAAACAAAAAAGGAGGGAGTTATGAAAAAGTTTGAAATTTTATGCATTTCTCAAAATGAGATGAAAGATTTTTTAGAAAAAAATGAATATCCGAGGAATATTCCTCCGAGCCTATTATGTTATGGCTGTTTTGAAGATGAGGCATTACTTGGGGTGGTGGGTCTTTACAGGATAGCTTGGCACACAACTGAGATACGGAATTTGTGTGTTAGGAAAGAAAGAAGGAATCAAGGTATAGGGAAATTTATAGTGACGCAAATGCTAAAAAGAATAGTTTCTCCAGTTGCAATTGCTGTAGTTGAGGTGAATAATTTTCCTTCTTTTAAAATTTTTCAGAGTTTGGGTTTCCAAAAAATGGATCTTTTTTATAATGAAGAAACTGGAAATCAGTTGTATTTTATGTTGAAAACTTTGAAAAAGAAAGAATAGAAGTTCAAGCCCCCTCAAATGAGGGGGCTTTTTTTATTTTTGGGGGGTTATTTTTTTTCTTCTACGAATTTTGGCTCAGTGTGGATGTGAGCTATTTGATTCCTGTTGACGATGAGGTTATCAACTTCGGCTGTATGTTTTGTTCCTAAGATTTTAGCGTTTTTTAGAATAAGGAAGCCGTCGGTGTAGTCGATAAGTTCACCTATGTAAAGGACACCACTTTTTGCAGCTTGGATTGTAATTTTTTTCCCGAAAAACATCGAGAAGGGACCTCTTTTTTTGTTTTCAAATTTTGAGTTAGTAGGTTCTGTTTGAGTGGTTTTGTTTTTGTGCGGTCTGGCTTCGTGGAACTTACCTTCGTTTTCTTCTTTAGTTTCTTTTCTTATTATTACAAAGTTGGGTGGTAGGGTTTTAGGCATTTTTCTCCTCCTTTTTTGTTTTATTTTTTTTTTAAAGTAGCATTGCAAGCCCTTCAAGTAGTATTATAATAACAAGTAACTACAAGTAACTTTATGTGGAGTGTGTGCTTTGGGGAGGCAGGAAACATTATTTAACCCGTCTTCGCAAGAAGTTTTCATAAGTTACTTTAGTTAGTATTTTCACAAAATGACTTGGAAGTCTCACAAGCTTTTGACCTTAGTTCTTGTGTGGGCTTTTACTCATAATGTTTTTTATTCTTTTATAGCAAGTATGGGGGCGATAATTCCTGACTTTTTGGAGGGGAAGGGTTTTTTATATGATTATGAGAAGTGGATGCGAACTCATAGGACTTATTCTCACTGGTTTATTCCTTATGCGATTATTTTTTTGATTAGTCTTTTGGGGATGGGAAAGGAAACTTTTACATTGATGAAGTTGGATTTTTTATATTTTCCAAGCTTAAGTCCAGGGCAAGGGAAGGTTGTTTTATTTTTTATTCTTTCGGCGTTATCTTTAGGGTGTCTTTTGCATATTTTAGAGGATGCGGTGAGTGGCAAGGTTCCTTTGTGGCATCCTAAGAAGAGGACATTTGGGGTTAGGCTTATTAGGACGAGGAGTTTTTTGGAGTATGTTTTTGTTTTTGTAATTGTTGTGTTGGTTATTGCCTACAAATATATGACATATGTAGAAGAAGGGAAAAGGTTATGGAAGTAGTAGAGGTAATAACTATAGAGGAAGTCCAAAACGAAAGGATGAACGCTTTGAAATTAAGACTGTTAAAGTTTTTAAGAGCTTTTTTCCCACAAGCCTTTTTTTGGGTTGAGGTAAGGAATGGTCCTGATAATGATCTTGTAATTAAAATAAAGACGAGCCTTATAACAGTTTCAGAAAAAAGTAAAAAAACAATTTTGTATTTTGAAGAAAAATTTAAAGAAGAAGGGTTAACTGAGTCCGAATTTGAGAAACTTCTTTATTTGAAGAGAAGGTTAAAGAGGGATGATATGATAAGGCAGGAGATTGGGAGAGTGTTTTTGCATAATGGGATCTTAACGCAGGAAGAGACAAAAAATTTATTGATTGAAGGTTTTGAGATAAATGGATTATTGAAAACTTCTGATGTGAATGAATTTTAGTTTTTATTTTTGCTAGGCAAGGTTCTTTTTACCTTCTTGAAAAATTTTCTTTTTGTGTTAATCTTATTTTGAAGGTTTGATTTGTTTTCCCCCCTTTCTCTGGGAGATATCCCAGAGTGTTCGAGGACCTATTCAGATGGGTCCATTCAGCATTAGGTCAAAAAGTATCAAAAAAAAAACTATAAAAGGAGGTGGAGGTATGGGGAAAAAATTTAACGGGATTACGCTGAGAGATTGGTTTGAGTCTTTGTCATTAAATGCATTGCCATTCGAAGTTTGGGAAAAGCACACGCTGGAAGAACTTGCGTGGCTCGTTCTGAATTACTGGTTCAACTCACAACCCCGGAGCTGGGGTTGGAGTTGGGGGTCATGGGTGAGTTGGAAATTCGATGGAAATGAGTTTTATGATGAATTAAGTCATGATGAAAAGAAGAAGTTAGACAAAGCGTTGTTGGAGTATATTGAGAAGTTAGCCAAAAAAATCAATGAAGAAAAAGAAATTGAATTAAAAGAAGAACTAAAAAAATTAATTTATAGATAAAAAATCAATTTATAATCCCGCCCAATTAGGGCGGGGTTAATTTTTTTAAAAAAATAAAAAGGAGGTAAGACCAAAATGGAAAAAAAGGAAAAAAAAGAGCTATTAATAAAAACCAAAATTGAATTACGTGCTTTTGAAATTTTTTTTCTTTCAAGAGGGTTGATCGTGAAGAAGCTATCGAGTTTGCAAAAGGACTCTTCAATGAAGAAACAATAAAAGAATTTTTTTGCCTGTAGTGAGAATTAAATAAAACAAAATTTTAGTTTTAGCCCCGGGATTTTTTCTCGGGGCTTTATTTAGGCGTAGAATTATTTTTTTTCTCAACTTTTCTTTTCAGTCCAAGTTTATTTTCTTGTCCTTTGCGTTTTTTGTGTCTTGTGTTTTCGTGTCTTGTGGTTTCTGTTTTTGTGGGCTCTATGTTTTTTCAGTTCTGTCATCATTGCGTCAAGGAGAGGGGTGTGTTTAAAATTGGGTTACGGATTTTAGTTACTTTTAAATAGTACATATATAAGAAGACAAGAGCAAGAGGAGGGTGTGATGTTAGGGAGTGTAATTGAAGGGATAAAGAAAGTGGTAAAAGGAATTGGGATAATTTTTATGGATATTTTATCTGAAGTTGATCCTGAAGTTTTTGGGGTTACAGATACAGAAAAAAATTCAAAAGATGTGAGTACAATACAGTATTTAAATAAAAAAAATTCATCAGATGAAAACCCTTCTTGCGAACCGGACGAAAAACATTTTAACGAATTTTATAAAACTTTTTATAATTTGTGTCCTTATAGTTGGTATGGTTGGTCTTTCCCTTATAATTATCATTTAGGTTGGTTTGTATTATTTGATGATGAATAGTTTTTTTATTTTAATTGTGAAGGTTAATTTTCTACTATTGAATCTTCTTTTATTGTTGTTTCTTTCTCAAGTTTTTTATATTCAACAAATGTTTTAAATGCTTTGTAGTTTATTATAAAATCTTCGTTAATTTCAAAAACCCAAACTAACTCTGAATAAATTTTATCAAATCCATATCTCATGAAGTATAAAAATTTTTGCCTTTTTAAATCAATTTTTTCAAAAAGTTCTAAAGGGACAGCCCAAATATCATTAAAAAGACAATAATCATGTCCTATATGAGATATGAACTGATATTTTATTTGATCTTGATTGGTAGTCATTTTTGTTTTTTTATTCCCCAAGGAAGGAATAGGTATTGTGCTAGGATCGTAAATAAGATAATAAAGAAGAACACCATTTTCAACTTCTGTGATAGGATAAGGTAATAAAATTTGAGACATTGTTCCCTCCTTTCTTTATTATAACAAAATTTTTACTTATTTGTTTTTTGGCCAATCTCCAAAAGTAGGACCCAAGATAGACGGAGAGTTTTTATTTGAATAATATGGCCCTTTTTGGGGAGGGCTGTTTATTAGTCCCTTATTTGGAACAACTTGATGAGCAGGTTTATATGGTATATTATAGGCTCCCGGATCCAATTGCATTTTAGTAGGTAGTGTGGCTGTAGCCATACTTCCTTCCATATTTGATGGTTGATTAATGAAATCAAAATATGGTAGTGAACTAAACTTCTCCTTTTTTCTTATATATGTTTCAATAAAAGAAGGAGGTAAGCTTGATAACATTTTTATTTCGTTTAACAGATTTTCTGCTTCTGGTAATTTATATGGTATGAAAGGTTGATAAACTTGTTTTTTTGTTTCTTCTCCTTTTTGATCTATCATCTCTTCCTCTTCTTGTAATTCTTTTTTTACTTCCTGCTTAAGTTCTTCTCCCTTTCCTACTATATTTTCACCTAAACTGGGAGTATATATCGATTGTATTGTTTTTATTTCATCTAGAATCCTTTTAATTCTTTGAGGATCTCCACTATGGATAGCTTCTATTAGTTGCCTTACTGCTTCATCGTAAGCATTATTTAGTTCATGAAGAGTATATTTATCTGGATGTTCAGCTAAAAGTTTATCCCCTAAATGTTGTACCAGTAAGGGTAGAGGATTAATAGAAATTGAACTCTCTAAAGTAGTTAATGCTTTATATTGTTCAGTTAATTTCCAAGCTTCTTGTTTAGCATGTTGCTCTTTAAAAAGTTTATCATATAAGTTACCAGTTGTGTTATTATGTGATGTTTTGACACTATCTGTTATAGCAGCTGCTAAGTTATATATAAATTCCTGTATTGCGCTATCTTCTGATTTGTTTTCAGTCGTATTTTCTTTACTACTGCCTTCCTTTTTTTCGTATCGGATTCCAGCCGATACATTGGCCCCTGCAGTAACTCCTCCAGCACTATCACCACCCCCTACTGATATAGTTCCCCCTACTCCTGTTGTGAGAGTTTTTTCTTCCTTATTAGTTTCCCGGTCTGTTGTACCCGACGTATCTCCAGCTCTTGTGTTAAAAATGTGCCTTCCTAATTTTTCAAGTTTTTCTACATGTTCTTTAGAAAGCATATGTCTGTATTCTTTAAAAAATCTCCATGCTTGCTCGAAGTTTTTACTTTTTAATGCCTCATGTATTTTACTAAACAGTTGTTCACGAGTTTCACTTTCTGCCCTTTTCAAATTCCAACTAATTAATGATGTTTTTACATCAGTAACCTTCATTCTTCCATCTGACGTCCGCACTGATCTATGGTATATTCCTTCGAATGTATCACCAACATATTTCAATCCTAATGCCCCATAAACTGCTAACTGTTCGACAGTTAATCCCCATCTTCGAGCTTGTTCTATTGTTCCTTTAGCCCCTCCTACAGTTGTTTGACCTGCAACTGTTCCTACCATTGCTGCTGTTTGTGGGTCGTTCAATTGAAGATTTCTGTATGTTGATTCCACACTTGATAAGAAAGTTGAACGTGCTATTTTATCAACTCCTAAATATCTTCCAGCCCCCGCTTGTCCTAACATTGTTCCCGCTTGTTGTGCAATCAACCCACTTGCTAATGGTGCAACTCCCCCAGCAGCTACTGCTGCATTCGTCCAAGAAGCTGTCGGCACTAAGTCTGCTCTTATCGGACTCGTCACATCCGCTACCATTCTCCCCATAGCCGCCCCTGCTGATTGTGCCGCACCCGTTATGCTTCCCGCTACCATCGCAAGAGCTGCTCCTCCAAATCTAATCAACATCCCCGTTAGCACCGTAGCTAAGCCTAATCCCGCCCACCTTATCGCTCCAAATGTGGCGGCAACCTTCGCTGAATAACTCGGAAGTAAAGTAAAAAACAACGTCCCAGGTGTGCCACTCGTTATCACACCGCTAAACTCTTTGGATGCTGCTAAAGCCTGCGATACCGCTGCATAATGAAGTATTGCATCAATGACTGACCACGTCACTATCCATACCATCATTCCGAGAATAAATCCAAGTGCACGCCCAACAAGTGGAGTCGCCGCAAAAAGAAGCACAAACGGAGAAATTGCAATAGCGGTCGCCCTCAACGTCTCCTTAATAACAGGCAACCAAGTATTAGCATGAACAACCAATCCAAGATATTGACCAGCTGCCTCCTTCGTTGCCATAATCTTAATACCACTCTCAGGATTAATCGTATGCAATACATTAATAAGTGCCTCAGCTAAAAGTTTTTGTGCTGCAAGTAAATTTAAATTGCCCCTCCCCCCTGTAGCTCCCCTTAAACCATCTCTATAAGCCGACTCTCCAAGTGAACGGCATTGATTCCATTCCGCCGGATTGTCAATGTTAAAACCTGATAGAATACAAGCCTTTTTTACTACTTCCTCTAAGTTAACTTCTTGAAGATATGTTAAAAGTTTTTCTCCTGCTTCATAACAAGTTACACTTCCGCTCCCTGTAGTATCCACTTCCTTCCCAGTTTCATCGTAATATACTGTAGGCACACCAGGATTTTTCGACTCTTGTATAATATCGGCAAATGATTTTTGTCCTTGCCCTATTTGCTTTGTTGTTAATGTAGTTCCTGGTCTTTCTATCTCAAACAATACACAATCTTCTATAAATTTATTAGCCGTCATCCAAATATGAGTAGGAATCCCTGCTAAAAAAGCTACTTGATCACCCAATTGACTAAGTACAATAAAGCCCGTTCCTCCCGCATTTTGAGCATAATCTTCAACTGGTGTAGTAGTTGTTCTCACTATATCTATCATCCCCTTCTCAATCTTATTCAATAAGCCCGCCATCGTTGCCATAACTTTAGGAATATTTCCAATAGTTTCAGGTCCTTTATTCAATACCGTATCATAAACTACGATCCTATCCTTTGGCACTATTAAAGCTATATACATCGCCATCCCAATTAATACCGGAATTGCCCATCCCGCTAAATTAAACCTTGCAGAGCCTGCAAGAGTAGACCTCGCAATAACTATAAAATAAAGAATTACCATCCCTAAAGCTATTACAGAAAAATAAAGTCCAACAAACCTAGAATCACTAAAAATTAATCCTACTTTCCTCCAAGCTTCTACTACCGCATTATAACCTCCATACGTATAATACTCCCAAGTTTCAGCCCACGCTTGATAGGGTAATAAAATAAAAAACAATAGCCCTATAACCAATACCCACTTCTGATTAGAAACTCTCTTCATGCCCTCCCTCTACATACCCAAAGCTCTATTTGTAACAGATGTTCCAAACTTTTTTGCCAAATGTTTAATAGCATTTTGATAATATGTTTCATATCTTTCTATTAAATTAACAAATGCATTAATATGGTCAAAAACATTTTTAAATGCCACATCAAAACTTTTTAAAGCTCTATCACGGTTTTCTACTAACATTTCAGCATACTTTAACGTCAATTGAGGAACCCTACATACTTTAGTAGGATCTTGAGTTTGCGGTTCTTGGTTAACTTGTTCTGCTTGACTTAATTTGTTAAAAATCCTCTGAACATCAGCATATCCCATTGAAAGTACTTCAAGGAAAGCTCTTCTTAAATATCCATACGCAATAGGTTCAACTGAAAGTTCAAGAAGGCTAGGATCATTAGCTAAAATTGCTGTCTTAACTATCATATAAACCGGCAAAGGGGATTTCTTTGGGTTCAAAAGTTGATACCTAGGGACATTCACTGCACCTTCCTTCCCTCTCATTTGATTGTATAAATTGTATAAATCATTCCTTACCCTCATAACAAATTGGTTAAGATCATACTCCTCGCATTGACTATCCCAACTCCTTCTTATTTTGAGCTTCTTTTTCGAATCTACTTCACTAAAAATATCGCCACAAGGTTCGATATATCCTAACTTAGGCACACCCTCATCGTCAAATTTTACATATATATCACCAACAGCTGCCCTAATAATCCCTATCAACTCAGAGTCATTATACCCCCTCTCACGAGCAACATTATCAATTAACCCTGTATTGCTTAAGTTCAATAAGATATTTTGAACTTCACTTGGACATCCTTCTATTTGTTTTTTAGATTTCGTATTTCTTATCCCCCCAGGAGACATATCTTCTGTCCCTTTCTTCCAAAATGGAACTATCCCAGCTTTAGTTGCCCCTTCATTTAGAGCCGCAGTAATATCCCCTGTATTCCATAACTTCACCATAAAACCTTCCATAAAAGAACATTCGTTAAATTGTAAACTATTCAAAAAATTAATTATCTGCTGGGCTTCACCAATTATTCCACTAAGCTGCTGTGAAATCGTCTCAAGAGCAATTTTAAACGCTATATAAGGAGCAACTTGTATCATACGCTGAGCAAGCTCAACTAAATACTCCAAATTCAAAAAACTAAATCCACCCAAAAATATATCAATACCACCACATCCTACATTCAACCTTGGCTTTTGAATGGACACAGGATACAATGTATTCATTTGTGTTCTTGCACTAAACGACCCTAAAGTAAAATACCCCCTCTGTTGCCCTTTAATATACTCCGGAGATGTGCTCATCGCCTGATCATACCAATTTTCTAACCACCCCGCTTCCACCGTCATACTCATACTAAAAATAAATAACATCACCACTGCTAATATTTTAAATACTCTTTTTTTGAACATCTTCTACTTCCCTCCTCCTCTTTTCTACATAAATTGCCATAATTTCATTTTTTTTCAAGAGGGAGCTTGCTTATCCTGGTCACCCAAACTATACAAAACTACACATAATTTGTGCAGTCGTCCCCTGACCAGGAAGAGGGACTAACCCTTTTCGTTTCGCCACTCCTACCCAATCCCCTAAGAGAACCACCCTCTTTAAGGGAGAGAAGTCTCTAAAACTCTCAAGGCAGGAGAAGGCAAGGGCTACGGAAAGAACTCGCCAGCTTTTTTGTCCCACATGAGTGGAACCCCTCACCCGTTCCATCTCACGGTTGACGGGTTGTTGGGTAGCTGACTCACTCTTCCCGCTGTCCAACAAAAACTTAAGTAAAAGCTCTAACTCCTTTTTCAGTCTCCTTAACTCGCTTTTTAGCTTATTTCTCTTGTATTCGTTTTTCTCCTCTTTTATCTCCTTCTTAAGCTTAGTAATCCTACCCTCAACCTTTGCCACTGAATAAGACAAAAACTCCTTATCTTCTAAAAGCCTTCGGTAATTCTTAGGCAAGCGTTCCTTAAACCCAAGCCCACGCCTTGCTATCACAGCGGAGTCCGAATACCGTGTGTTTATCCCATACTTTTGGGAAAGCATCTTTTTCAGTTCTTTTCTTTCCACTCCCTCCAACAGTCTTTTATAGGCAAACCTGACCATTGAGGAAAACTTTCGCATCAGATTTAAGACCTTTTCCCTATTTTCGTCTTTATCAAATACCAATAAACACTCTACCGTTATGAAATTGCGGTCATTTTTCCTGCTTATTGACACCCTATACCTTCTTACTCCACCGGGCGTTCTCACAGGCTTTATCAACCCTTTCTTCTCGTAGTTTATCAGCGTTATCCTACTCAATCCGTATATCTCCTTGTACTCTTTTACACTCAAAAGCTTCGTAGCCATTCTATGCTATGAATATACACCTTTGAACAGAAATTAGTAACTGTTTTGCACCTCCTGCATATTCAAAATGTTATAAAAAACCCATTGAGGATTTTCAACTATGATGTAGGCATATCTCTCTGCATAAAAAGTATTCTGATCTCCTGCATAAGGCAATATCAAGACTCTTACCACCTGCGGTGGTATAAGAACAGGAGTTTTTGGATTTTCTAACATCTGCTGAAGTTTTTTCATTAAAGCTTCATTATATTTACTGTACGCCTCCATAAAACTATCCTGAGGAAAAATATTCTGCATACTAAAAGAAGTCGCATTTCCTTCTTTTTGTTTACCCCCTCCAGAAGGGGTAGGCATATAAAGAAGATCTTGCTTCTTCTCTTGCAAACTTTCTAAATAAGCTTGCTGTATCGGCACACACTGCCCCTTCTCCGTTTGAGGACAAGTAAATTCCTCACCATACGGGTTCATTATTTTTGGTGCACAACCACTCAACCCTAAAATAGTTAGAAAAGTAGCCACTAAAACTTTCATTCCTTCTTTCATCTTCCCTCCCCTCCTTTATATCTTAAAAAAGTTAACTAAATTTTCAATCAACTTTTTCAGAAGCTTGTCTCCTTCTATCTCTTTCCCCTTAATTTTTACCGTTGTAAAACGATCAATCGAATCAAGGTCTGAACTATAAAACTTCACCTTCCCTTCACTACCCTTAATTTCAGCTCTTTCCCTTATCAAAACATCAACAACTACCTCTCCTTTCTCTAGCTTCTTTAAAAAAAGCTCAAGTAAATAAGCCCCCTGCCTTGGGTCAGCTACCACATTCATCTTAGTTTTTTTTAGCTCCCCTAATAATGCCTCCCTCACCTCCTTTTCTAACCCTTCCCTTACATTAAAATTAACTAAAACTACATAAATCGTCCTATTCCTATGCAAATTTTCTACATCTAAATAAACTGAGTTGCTATACTCAATACTATAAAACTCCTTTTTTTGGCTCTCTTTATTTTTTTCACTTTCTTCTACACTCTCTTCAAAACAATCACTAAAATAACAAAAAGACCAACCCTCCTTCAAAGTTATCCACCCCAAAATAAGCCCAAACACTAATAACAATACCATCACTTTGCCCTTAGCTTTCATCCTTCCCTCCCCACAAAATCAATCCTTACCTTCCTTTTATAAATATTTTTTTCATCTTCATCTCTTTTTATAAGCTCCTCTTCAATAACCTCTTTCCTCTCTGGAACTATCTTTAGTTCCTCCATTTGTTCTTCCATCTCATATAGCCCCCTCAAATTTGCACCACAAAAGCGGCACAATAACGCTCCTTTCTTAATCGTTTCTTTACAAATTGGACACTCTATTAAATTGCTAAAAGAAAATTTGTTCTTTGCTTCACTAATCTTCCTCAAAAATTCTTCTGGCTTTGGCATCATCTTCATTACCGTCATCCCATCTTTTGCCGCTGACTCCACATACACCGTCCCAAAATCGAAAATCATCCCTATAGGATCTTTCTGATAGGTCACATTATTAATTTTTTCTAAAGGGGTCTCCTTCACATTCTTTGTTAATACTCCTTCCTCCTCTATTAACCGCTTATTCGAAATATACCAAACATTCCTCTTCCAATTCATAAACACATACCATACTGCTAAACCTGCTCCCAAGAAAATAAGCCCGCTTCTAAAAAGTAAAAACGAAATATAGCTAATCCCTAAAACTATCACCACTCCAACAACTAAATACAATATATGCCTTCTTCTTTCATATAAAATCTTTTCATTAGTATCTAAAGAAACACGCACTACACTCCCCCCCTTCTCTTAATTCAAAAGTTCCATCTCCTTAATTTCAAGATTAATTCCTTCACTAATCACAAGGGTCACGTTCCTTGTCGCTTGCACCTCAATTACAGGAATAGTTTGACTTGCAAGGTCAAGATAAAACTTTTGTAAATTAGCCGTAGCTTGCATAATACCGGATGCAAAAGTTGTCCTCCATGTATCTTCTGGTTTCATCGTTCCTACTCCACTTGAAGGATAATAATACATCCCCTGCATTGACACAGCTTGTCCAAACCCACTAAATATACCAGCAATAAGGGACCTTGCTAAAATTGACCCCATCTTAGATACTACTTTTCCTCTCAATCCAATTTTTCCATCATTATCTACTACAAATCCTTTTATCTTCTGGTCAATTACTGCACGCTCCTTCTTATCTATACAACTAAGACTAACAAGACGTAAATCCGCCCTCTCACTTGCAAGATTACCCACTCCTTCCGCTATCACAAAACATCCTTTCAAATTCGCTTTCACTTTATTTGGCAATACCGCAGGAGCTTTAACCCTTAAAAGAACAGGCACAGGATGAGCATCACCCTTACCTACTGCTGGTGCGTCTAAGCCTGAAAGAAGGGTCGCCTCCATAAAAGAGGGTGGCAAATACACCTGTTTTTTTTTAGCAGAAGCTAAATCCTTAGCCTCAGTTTCATTACTCATTGCCTTACTTTCACCCCCCCCCTTCTCCGCAGAGATAACCTTTATATCTCCTACCACCTCTGGTTTTGGTGGAGGCGGTGGTGGTGGAGAAGGACTAGGAGTCGTCCCAACTCCAGGGGGAGGTGGAGCTACTTGCGAAACCCCAGGTGGTGGCGGAGGTGGAACTGATGGCACTTTTTCTACTCTTCTTTCTTCTTTCCTAATTCTATCTTCCTCTTCTTTTTCTTTTTCCCTTTTTGCTTCTTTTTCAACTTGCTCTTTTTTTAAAGCTTCTAACTCCTTTTTCAAAACTTCTAACTGTTTTTGAGCCTCATAATACTGAGTCTTCTGCAAAATGTCCACATTAACCCCTATATCTTGTGTCTTGTTGCCTTCCACTTTCGCTACTTCTCTTTTTTCTCCTCTATGACTTAATACATACCCCAATAACCCTATCATAATTAACAACAACGCCGCCCCAATCTTTATAAATTTAGATTTCTGAGGGGTAGGAAGTTGTGCCCACGCTTCCTTTATCCTTTCAATTATCACTAAACCTCCCCTTTTTTCTTCCATTCTCTCTCCCTCCCTCACTTTACTCTCCAACTACCCTTTTTTCAATTATAATAAGAGTAGCCTTGTCTTTACCCTGAAGTTTGCTCTTGTCTAAACTTACCGCAAGAGGAATACTTGTTAACTCTTTCCTCACAAAATCTTTCTCCTTAACCTCTACATACTGCGTGCTCGAATCAAAAGAAGTCTCAAGCCTAAATACCTTACCCCTAAGCCCTTCCCCTTCAATATCAATTATCCTCTCTAACACTACCTTAACATCCTTAAATAAATAAAACTCCTTATTCACATTCACCACTTGATAATTGGGCTCATATTTATTCGTATAAATTGCTTTAATAATCTCAAGAAGCCTCTTCTCATACGGTAAATCCCTGACTTTTTCCATTGCTTCTTGTACCTTCTTTTCTTTTGCTTCTAAATATATAAAAGCTGAGGGTATTCTTTTCGGTATCGCTATCACATTATAAACCTGGTTATCACACACAAAAAAGAGATCTACCGGATTCTCTATAGGTATCTCCTTATCTTCAATCTTTTTCACCACAAATTTTACAAAAGCATTGTTCTTCACTATCTTAACCTTAATTCCCTTTTCCTCCGAAAAAATAATATCCGTTATCTCTCCATCACAATAAACCCTATTTATATCAAGAGAAGACATCTCAACCATTGTCACTCTGTTTGGCTTCGCATATACTATGTTGCTCACTTCCATTTTCTCTTCTTTTTTTACCTCCCCTTTACTTATTCCCTCTATATTTGAAATGCTACCGTTTGAAATACTTCCGCTTGGAATAGAACCTGCTCTTAAAGGTGATATTCCTAAAGGGTGTGTTCCATTTATTTCATTCCCAGTAATCCCTGTAATCGGTAAACAAAGACCACCTTCCTTTTCTTTAGGTTTAAGCTTAGATAAAGAAACCCATCCCTCTATCGTTCCATTATAAGCTTTAATTTTTACCCATTTTCCTGAAGGTGTTTTTTTTACTTCTTCTACCTCAATTCCAGTCGTTAAATAAGAAACAGCTGGTGCCTTCTCACTTGGCTTCTTTAACACCTTTGCCGGAGATATCACCACATAACTTCCCGCCCAAATATCTGTCATCAAAAATATCCCCCCAATTATCCCACTAAAAGTTAATAAAATTTTTTTCCCTATCTCCTTTTTCATCTCCTCCTCCCCTTTATTGCTTTATCTCTATAAAATCATCAACCATAAAAAATCCATTTTGAACCCTATATTTAATCTTGTATTTTTTAACTTCATTGGTAATAAACTGCTGCTGACTTGTCCATTGATTTAAAAGCCCTGTAATTTCTAAAGATTTTTCTGCTCTGTTTACAGATATCTTCTGCGGAAAAAAAGCTGAACTTAATGAAGCAGTTTCAATCTTATCAGCAAGAGAATATAACATCACTTTAAACTTAGGAAATGCTTCAGGTGAACAAATCTTTAAAAAATGATTGAATTGAATTCTTGCCGTTGCCGGAGAATAAGTTAACATCAAAAAAGAAATAAAACTCCCCACCGAATACAAATACTCATCACTAGCATCACTACCCGCTATAAAAAGCTTATCCGAATATACTGGAGGGACTATCACCACCTTTTGCTCCTTCACAAGAAAATAAGTAAAAACTGAATTCAAAACTATCGCTATAGCGATCAACACAACAAAAAATTTCAAAAAACGATTACTTGCCCTTAAATTTTCCCTCTCCTCTAAATATTTCTTTAGTTCCACTTTCGCCTCCTTCTACTCCACAAACTTTCTTTCAAAATACGGCGGTGCTTTCTTTAAATCTACAACCCCAACTTTATATAAATAATGCTTCAAAAACCCCCTATGCTTGTTTTTTTTCGTTTTTGACACTACATAAGGAAGAATAATAAGAAGTAACCAAAAAATGTTCCCAAATATAACGGCTAACATTAATAAAATATTAATCAAAACTATTTCATCCAAATCTAACCAAAGTATTTTTACAGGTTGATGCAAATACTGAGGTAGGTCCTTTTTCGCAGACATACTGCCCCCATTGTGAACAATAAAAACTTTACACCCTGCTCTTTTTCAATTTAAGGAGCAGGGCTTTTGAAGTTTGAAATTTCTTCTTAATCCTAAAAAAGTAAACCCATCCCTTGAATCAAAGTATTCGCCTTAAGTAATGCTGAACCTCCAAGAACAGCAGGCACAGCAGGCAATACCCTCCCAGTAATAAGAGCAATAGCTCCCATAACCATTGCCGCCATTCCACCTACATAACCAACAGGTCCTTTCAAAATCTTATTCACCGCAATATCATAAAGATCATAAGCAAAAGACCCAGTAGTAGGCTCAGAAATTGCAAAAGAAAGATCCGGGCCCCCAAGTAATACCGCTGCAGCTCCCCCTACTACAGCAGCACCTAAAAGAAATTTACCAACTGCTTTCCTCATAGCTACACCCCCCTTTACTTGGTTTTTATTTTAATAAAACTTTTTTTTTCAATTTGTAAAGACGTTGGCACTACCTTCACAGGACAAAAATCACCACAAAAATAAAAAACTGGCTTCACTTCATATTTTACTACATCATTCGGAAAATACCGCAATTCCCCCATCCTAAAATAAGTAGAATGCTCCATGTTCCTTTCTATCTCTCCCATCACCAATCCTAACATCAAAAAGTAATTTAAAAAAATCTTTTTCCAAAAACTCATCCCATCTCTCCTACATGTTTAATTCATCAATAAATCTCTTTATCTTCTCAATTTTAAGCTCCTCTCCTATTACCTTCAAATGATATCCTAATCCTACATCTCCATAAATTTTCATCCAAGTTTTCACCCTCCACTTGTCCTCCCTTCCCTCTGACCCCTCAAACTTCGTTAACTCTTCTCCCTTCGCATAAACTACCGCAGGCACCCTCTCTACTTTATATCTCCTAAACAATAACGGATCTATCACAAACTCAACTCCATATACCTCACAGTTTATCCCCTCACAAAACTTATCTTTCTTTATCACATCATATATCCAAGCCACAGTCGGAAATAGCCTTTTCAATCCCCCAATCCCTCCTCTCAACACAAATACTACATCCCCGTCTATATGTGAAGAAACAAAAGTAACATAGTTCCGTATAGTTTCCCGTGGAATACTGCTTGACACAAACACATAAAGCCTCTCATCAGGGTCAAGAACTAAAACTTTGCCCTTTTCTCTCTTCTTTTTTTCTACATGGTCTTTATAAATGTCCTTCAAAGTTATCCCTCCTCTTTCTCCAATAATGCTTGTCAAATTGTCCTGATATTGTTTTACAGTCTTTTGATATTGATAGTTCTGAGTAGTATTGTAAACTTTCTCTGCCAAATTTTTTCCTTCTTTTTCATGTATATTGCTCAAATTCCCTAAATCTTTTGCTCTTTTTTTTGCTTCCTCAATAGCTTTTAAGGCTTTTTCAGGAGATGCCGCTTTCAAAAAAAATTCTTTCCAAAGCTTACCTTCGACATAAATTTTCAAAGTATCATGCCACTTCTTAAGTTTTATTTTTTCTAAAACAATTACTTGAGGGGCTACACAATTGCTCTTTCTTTTTAAATACACTTCATTTTCTTTTATTTCCGCTACTTCATAACAAGAATCAGGTTTTTCAATAACTACTTCAAAACTTGATTGAGCTTTTGCCACCCAGAAAAGAAGTCCTATCCACAATAAAAAAACAATTATCGAAATTGTAGCGGTCCTATACAACATTTCACCTTTCTAAAAATTAACCAATCAAAATTGTCAGGTGCTCCTTTTTTAGTTCCCCAAGGAGGATTTTTCCCCATTCCCCAAACAAAAGCACTTTGCCCTATAGGAATTATTCGTGATCTAACAGGCTTCATAAGATGCATTTTGTAATGACTCTTAACCCAAATAGGAGTTAAAACTGCCCCACAAAGATCAACCCCAGGATCCCACATTAATCCTTCTCTTGAATTTTTATAAATTAACCTTCCCACCAAATTACCACTTCCTTCTAAGATGTTAGGTTGTGAAGTCACCCCCGACATTGGATAAGCACCACCCCAAGAACCCGCACACCAAAACAACTGATCAATAGGTTGTCCTACTTGAGATGCCACACTATCTGCTATGCAAGAAAGTTGTGCTATAGGGTTTGCAAAAAGTAAAACTTCAGGATGAATAAACATCGCAAGGCTATCATTTTGCCAAAGAGGGTCAAGCTCCGACATATATGCTATATCAAAACCATCCCACATAATACAAGGAACATCCATAAAGAGATTAAGAAGATTCCAAACTGAGAACATATACCAATGAGCTTGAGCGGCATATCTTTCTTTTGTCAAAGTAGAAAGTCTTTGATTTTTCCCTGCCTTTTTAATTGGTATATTTTCAAGTTTCAATCCCCCAAGTAAAGGGAAACACCAAGGGTCTTTTACAATCTCTGCTATCCGGGCTGGCTCCCAAAAAGATACTGCAAGTCCAAACACAGGAGGCTTCCCTCTAGGTTGACAATAACAAGTGGCTTTCTTTACTTCATCAAGTTCTTCAAGCTTTCTTAGCTCTTCAGACGCCCCCCCTTTTATTGTCACCCCTGCAAATTTTACAGGGAATATTCCTCCATAATCAACATCAGTAAATAAATTAAAAAGTGAAGCCTTACATTCCGCATAAAGAAAAGAACTCCTAAAGAAAAACGCTAACACTAACACTACACCTACAAACCACTTACTTTGAACTATACGCAAGTCTCTCCACATCTTTCATCCCTACTTCTATTATTTCAAGTTGCCCCCCTTTTTGTTTTATTATACAAGGGATTTTCTTTACATCAAAACGCTCTAAAATTTCTTTCGTCGCTCTATAGACAGGAACTTTCAAAACCCTCATTGCTTCTATTATATCTCCCCTTACCGCAATAAGCATCACATCCCATCTTTCTGTGAAGTTTCCTTTTTTTAACCAATTCAAATGTAAAGCATCTCTTGCATCAAAAAATACAACTGTCTCATACAATGTCATATATTGCAAAGGATTAAAAGTAAACCCTTTAGGATAAATCACCCTTCCATTTGCATCTACTATATCGAAAGGAAGTTCATACCGAGGTTCAAAATACCTTGTTTGAGTCTCTTTTGCATAAGGAATTTTAAATTCATCAACTACTGTATACTTTCTTATCCTCTCTTGCAAAATCTTTTTATACTTCTCAATATCAACTTTTTTTACCGCATTCAAAATTTCTTCATAAGCATCAGGCTCTATTACATCATAAGTCCTACCCAATTGAGGAAATTTTACCTGTTCTTTTGCTTCTATTTCTACACTAAAAAAAAATAAAACAAAGAAAAAAGAAACGATCACCTTACCTAGAAACTCTTTGCCCCACAGTTCCATAGAAATACTCTTGCACACGTGTTTGTATGTCAACCTCGCTGGGAATATTCCTAGTAATATCTTCAAAGTATTCGCTAAGGTCAATTCTATCAAAGTCAAGGGAGGCAAATTCTTCAGGTGTAAATCCCCTACAATTAGGATGTCTTGAAGAACCCCAACTTCTTATATCTGTATTAAGTTGAGGTCTCCCTTGTTCATGAATTATTCTTGCAAGTTTACTATTGAAACAGCAATAAAAATTTCCTCTTTGAACACATTTTTTTACAAAGCCTAGCTTTAGTCTTTTAATACAATGAGAACCAACATAATGACATCTTCCTGATTCTCTCTTAATTACCGTAATAACATCTTCTTTATCACAACCACCACCCATAAAGAAACCTACTACTGCTGCTATAACAGCTAAAGCTATTCCAACAGGGGATACAAGACCGGGGAAAAGATAAAAAAATACACCATCAGCGGCTAAATTAAGAATAGCTGCCAATTGTGGATCTTTTACAAGACTACTTATTGCAAGATGGGTTATTGCTAAAGCCATAGCAGGACCTATAGCTTGAGCATACCCTGCCATTGCATTTGCTACCGCTTGATCTCCTCCAGACACTGTAAAAATATGCTCTGCATTGGGTCTTATCCTCATTTGATTAAGCATATGTCCTATAGCTTCATATTGTTTGGAACCAATATCAAATATTATAGGGTTCGCAAAATTTGAAGATTTAGAAAGAATTACCCCCATTGACCCAAAATATATATAAGTATTTCCACTTACAAACAAGTATCCTAAATACACCATATCATAAGCATGCCTTATAGCATCCGCACCAAATTTAAGCAAAGCAAAAGTTGTTCCAGTTGAGCCAGTAGAATCATAAATCTTTTTTTTGGCTAATTTACTACTACAACAATTCTGAAATCCTGTTTTCATTCCTAAAGGTCTACATCTTTGTTTTTCACCGTTAAAAATATAAATCTGACCTAAGCATTGACCAGCAGAATCCATTTCTCCATCATCTTTATAATCGCTTGGTTCATCTGGCTCATCTTCTTCTAAGGTCCGTATTTCAGAAGCAGTCAAGCACCGATTTGCGGAACACATCATAACACCATTAACAGGTTTGCATGGATAATTCCCATAAGGACAAAAATATCCTATGAAGCATCCATCACTTGTCAACGTTGCACCACTCGGACAAGAAGCTGACCCTTCACATTTTCCAATGTTTTGATTGAAAGACCCTCCTTGTATACAAGATGGAGGACGCACGCATGCTTGCAAATTGGAATTATAAGTAGAACCAGATGGACATGTAATATTAGCTACACAAAGATTAGAATTAGGATCATAAGTATATCCAGAGGGACAAATATAATTTGGAGGTTGCACGCATGCTTGCAAATTGGAATTATAAGTAGAACCAGATGGACATGTAATATTAGCTACACAAAGATTAGAATTAGGATCATAAGTATATCCAGAGGGACAAGAAATGTTAACATTACTTACACATACATTACGTGAAGAATCATAATAAGAACCAGAAGGACAAAAAACGTTTGAACTACAACTTCTAAGTTGGGGATTGTAAGTATATCCTGAAGGACAGGAAGGATAAATATAATATTCACATCTTTCATAATGAGAATAATGACCTATATATTCTTCCAATAAAACTTCTATAAAATAAACAACACCAGATCCTACATCCCTACACCCAAGATAGTGATAATAGGAAGTTGCATCTATAAGATTATAATCAATGAAAACTACCATAAAATTATAATTACCAAGACATGAAAAATAATAATCATAGCCCAATCGTGGCAGCAACCCCCACCTACAATTTATAATTTGCAAATCACCCGCCCCTACAGGAACCGTACATATATACTGCCCATTAACATACTGCATATTCCCTCCAAACGGGCAGTGAACTGATTGTTCACATACATTTCTATTGCTATTATAAGTAAAGCCAGGTGGGCATGTTGGAGTTCCTTGTGCTACACATCTCCACTGACCATTTATATTCTGTGCCACTCCCCCACTGGGACAACTAACATTTCCTTCACATACATTTCTATTGCTATTATAAGTAAAGCCAGGTGGGCATGTTGGAGTTCCTTGTATTACACATCTCCACTGTCCATTTATATTCTGCACAACTCCCCCACTGGGGCAACTAACCCCCTTTGTGCATACTTTATTCACACTATCATAAATAAAATCAGGAACACATGTCGGATTTGATTGACAAGTTCTAGTTTGAGCATTATAAGTATATCCATTTGGGCAATCTGGAGTTGTATATCTTGCCTGACAAGGTGCCGCATCAAGAGGACAAAGCTTACTTCCATCATCCGTCGTTATGCATTGTGCTAACTCCTCTTCCGTTATCTCATCATCTCCATTCAAATCTATCGCACAAATATTATCATATTGAGTGTCCCCTTGTTGCCCACTACCTTGCTGCGTTTGATTCCCTATCGGGACACAAGACCTTGAACTCAAATCATAAACATTAGCCCCCGTGCACCTTGGCAAATCAACACAAGTATTAAGCCACTGATTATACGTATACCTCTCTGGACAAGTGTTGTACTCATCAAGCGGCCAGGTCTCACAAAAACCACTCTGCGAATTATATTGAGGGGTCGACCTTATAGGTCCATTCGGCATATAACAAATCATTTGAGAAGCATCCCCTCTCTTAGGAAACACAAATAAATGCGTCGTCAATACATAAATAAAAACTACAACTAAAGCTAAAACCTTCTTTAATGACGTCTCCCTGAAGAACATACGAAATCCTGTCCCGCAAGTCTTATTGCTTGCATAATTGATGCTGCTTGCCCAAAATTGTTAACACACTTACAATTATCAACAACCTCCTCACCATCTTCAACCGGACAATCCCAAGTGTTCGTTGCTACTTCAATACAAGGCTTGTAATAATAACTTGCCGAAACACTTACTTCAGTCTTTTCACTCTTCGTTCCATACTGTAAATTATAATTCGTAGAAGATTCTTTTAAATAAACTCCGGTCTTAGGTTCAACTACCTTAATCTTGCAAGCAAATTCACAATCTGAACCTTCAGGCCAAACCCCTAAATAAAAAGATCCCCCCTCACTTCTTACCCACTTGTCCCCGCTTGAACAAGTCGTCTCAATTACACATTTTCCTAATTTTTGATTCCACACTCCTCCCCCAAGACAATTCGGTGTTATCTTACAATTATCACTAATCACAGATATACAAAAACTTTCCTTTACACATTTTCTAAGAACATTATCCCAATACCCTCTACCCGGACAAGAAAGCAAAAAAACACACTTTTCGACATTACTATCATACACATACCCATTTGGACAAGATGTTAAAGAAGATGATACACAAAGACCAAGACTAGCATCAAGAATAAATCCAGATGGGCACTTTGGGTTCGCAACACATACCCCTACCCTAGCATCAAATGAAAATCTAGATGGGCAACTTGGAGTAGCAACACACGTGTTTGAAATACTATCAAAATTTAATCCTGATGGACATGAAGGAGATCCTTCGCATAATCCCGTCCCTGAATTGTATATAGCTCCAACTGAACAAGGAAGACTATAAGTCGGAGTAATCCTCGTCCCATTGCTCGCCATACACACCTTTATAGTATCACTATAACTATACCCAGACGGACATGATATACATTTTGCTATACTAGCATCCCATATAGCCTCGCTCGGACATTGTGGCTCACCTTCACACTTTCCAGTCTCATCATTATAAGCTGTCTCTTCAGGACATATTTCTTCTGCTTCACATAAGCCGATAGCTTCATCATAACTTGAACCTGAAGGACAACTCAAATCAACTACACATTTCCCAATCCTCGAATCAAAAGAACCCGAAATACAGGAAGGTGATGTATAACAAATATTAAGCCTATCATCATAACTTGAACCACTTGGACAATTTTGCCCCTCCTGTAAACTTACTTCACATCTTAGCTTCCCACCATCATACACTAAAACCCCCACACTAGGACAAACAAGCTCCGCTACACATGTACTTAAATCGTTATCATAAATATATCCTGACGGGCAATTATTACAATTGTTTTGAAAAGCCTCCTCGCCTTGACACGTATTTGAATCTTCAGATACACAAACGTTAACACTTGGGTCAAATCTATACCCAGATGGACATAAGGCTTGAGCTTCGCACTTCAATGAATTAAAACTGTATGTATACCCTTCAGGACATTCCGACTTGCAATCACTCTCTAACGTCAAATCACTATAATAAACCATGCCACTTTCTCTATCCCAAATGGTCGAACGATAAACAGCCTCATATCTTAAAGTAGGATCAAAAACTTTTTCTTTTGGACAAACATAAACTACCCTTTTGGTCGTCCATTCATAACACCGCAAATTGCCACAAGCATCCTCCACACAACTACCAAGAGGATTTAACTTTGTGCTTACCCCTCCTTGAATAATAGGAATTCCATCCCAAGTTTCCTCTAAGACCTTACAAGAAGATGAAATATTACAATCTCCTTCAGTTCTCCCTACTACTGAACATCCAGAAGCTACTCTTTTTATCACACAAGTCTTAACATCTCTTGAACTCAATTGAGTAGACCCGTAAATCGAAGATACTAAACTCCTAGGATCACCTCTTTGTATTTCTAATTGTGCACTACCTGAGGGCCTTAATCCCCTCGGATTTTGATAATAACTCTTTAAATTTTGCCCCTCATTTGTCCCCTGATCCACAAACTGACACTGAGAACTATCCTGCCCATAAAAAATAATACTCATACCATCAATCTTTGAATCAGATACCACATAAGAAGCCCTTGAAGGATTATTCAAAAAAGCAGAAACAACCATCCCACCTACAGCTCTCAAAACATAACCTAAATTACTAATTAAAACATTACTACCCCCACAAGCATTATTCACACAAAAACAGTTAGATAAGCCACGCTCAGTCGAAACAACCACCATACTATACTTAAGAGTATTCCCATCTAAATAAAAAACATAAGACGTACAACCTGCCATAGTCCCAGGATTACATCTCATAAAACCATTGGAACATATTGCAGATACACTTGATACCACTAAAGATGTATCCAAATTGCCTGTAAATTCTTTGTCATATAAAATGTAAAGTGTTAAATCTCCAGTGCTACTTGGAGAAATATTTACTTTTAGAAACTCTTTTGAACTTGGACAAAGTATCGTAGCATTAAATGCTTGATTGTTGTTTCCACCTAAAGGGGTCATCGGAGTTGGCGTTAAAAGAGGTTGAAATAATTTTTGGTTCACTTTCGAACTCGAACCAAGTTGCTGCCGTATAAGTTCCCCCATATTTCTTCCTGTTTGTGTTCCATTTGCTACCTGACTAGCTGATTGTTCAAATGTTCTATTTAACCTATCATCCCCCCACAAATTCACTACACTAAAAACCAAAAAAACTAAAACCACTAAAAAACTAATGCTCCTTTTCCATCTCAACCATTCTTTGTATTGCCTCTTCATAAGATAAGCCCTCTTCCTTTACCATTCTTTCAATCTTTGCTACCTCATCAGGTCTCGTAGTAAAGAGATAATAAGAATACCTATCCACAACAAGTCGAACAATTCCACTCCCAAACGTGCTCGAATGAACAAAAATCTCAGAATACTTTGGTGCATTATATTTCAATGTGTTTAAAATATGCATAGTAAAATCATCATAATCTATTATACCCTGTTTTTTTGCCGCTTGAAAGTCCCCTGACTCTAAAAAGAACTTAAACTCACAGTTAGCATTTATAACCTTCCCTACCGCTCCAAATTTCTCAAAATCAAGTAAACTCTGTGTTATAATTCCAAATGACCCCCCATACTTCCTTGCCCGCCTATATCCCTCCTCAATAATCTTTTGATAAAGCTCATTATCCTGCAAAAATTGCCAAGCCTCATCAAAAATAACAAGACGAGGCTGCGTTCTATCACTTAAATAAAGGTCCATCGTTGCCATATTAAGAACTTGAAGCACAACCACACTGTATAAGTCCTTCTGCGGCTTCAACCCTTCTAATTCTAATACCACCAATTGATCCTGCGATAAATCTATATTGCTTCTCCCAATAAACCACTTCCCATATACTCCTTCCGATGTAAACTTCCTTAAATTAAAAGCTAAATGCGAAGTAATAAGCTTAAAATCTTCTAAACATACCTCCTTACCCTCTTCACAAAGTTCTTCATACTCCTCCGAATACTTGGGAAAATCAATCAAATACTCATAAACCACATCAAGGTCGGCTTCAGTTCCAAACTTTCTATAGGCAAAATTAACAGCTCCTCTTATAATGCTCGTAACTGTTTCAATCTTTTCAGTTGGGAATGTTCCTGTTTGCGATTTTATCATTTGAAGTATTACTGCGACAACTACTGGTAAATCATATTCAGGCTCCCTTATCTGAGAAAAAGGATTAAGACAAATGTTCGCATCAGGCACAAAATCTATAAACTTCCCATTTAGCATATAAGCAAGCTTCTTATAACTTCCCCCTATGTCAATTATCCTAATCTTTGTTCCTTCTGCAAAATAATTATACACTAAATAATTAACTAAAAAGGACTTCCCCTTTCCAGTTGGTGCGGCAATATACCAATTATAATTAGATGCCCCACTTGAAAATAAATTAAGACCTATTACTTGCCCTTTCCTACCTTTGAAAAGCAAAGCATAAGACCCCGTTCCTAAATAATCAGCTTGTATCGGCACAACATAAGGAAGAACATACGAAGGCAAAATAAATGTCCTATCAAGAAATTCAAGCGTTTTATTGTCCCAATAGAATCCAAAAGGTAAACTATAAAGAAAAAGAGGCATCAAAATAATATCCTCTTCCTGCATTACAGCACCCGTTGACTCCCAAAGCCTTTTTACCCTATAAACTGCTTCCCTTAACTTTTCTTCATCACTTTCCATTACCCATACTATAGGAATAACTTCATAATACTTTACTCCCTCCTCTAAATCCGCAAAAACTCTCATAAATTCTTCCTTCCTTCTAGCAAGAGCCGCAATAAAAGTGCCTAAACTTTGCTGAGCAATAACAAAATTTGCTCTAGTTGTAAGCCTTGCCTTTAAATCCCTAAAAATAATATTCCATACTATCATAAAAGGACTATTTATCTGAGAAACATCTCCAGATACCCCCTCGTATGACCCAGTTAAAAAACCCGACCAAAAAACATCAACCTTAGGTGGCAAACTTTTAGGTGTTAAACACCTCCATAAGTTCTGACCCACCTTAATATGCTTATCTTTAACCTCTATCTTAACATCAGGCATCAAAATCTGCTTCCTTATCTCTGTATACGGACAATACTCATAAACATCTTTATCAAAAACTCCAAAAAATCTCCTCATAAAAGCAATCAAAGAACTTACATCAACCCTTCTCGGATAAAGCCCTATTGCTTTTAATATCTCTTCAACACTTACACAAATGTCTTTAAACGATACCTTAAAAAACGCCTCCTCAGGTATCTTCAAAGTTATATATAACTTAAACCACCTACTCGGTATTCTATCTAAAGCCTTTGGATCTTTATAATAATCAGTCAAACTTTTCATTGCTTTCCTAACAAAAGATGGTGCATACTTTTTTCTATGTAAATAAGCATCAAGCAAAGAAGCTACATAAGGATCAGCTATTAAAATGAATTGCATCATTGACCCCTCAGGATATCCTATCCTAAACAAACCACTTAAAATTTGCATGTCCTTCTCTGAAAAGAATAATCCCGGGAAACACTCCCACATCACCCCAATCGTATTGTCTACATTGTAAAAAAGTTTTTTCTTCTCATCATACGCTACCCACGGTAAATACCTAGAAAAACTATTCCTATACACCATCCTATGCAGTTCCCCATTGGTTAAAGGATGTCCCCCCGCTTCCTTAGCCCCCTCTTTGCCTAAACCTAAAAATCTAAAAAACTTCTTAACCATTATCTCTTCTCCTCTTTTTGTTTTAATGTTTTTGGCTTATTTTTGTTTTCTCTATTCCAAAGTGGAGGAGGTTTAAGTGGGTCTAATCCGCCTCCTTCTTGAAATTTATAAAGCCCCCATCTCTCAGGCTGTAAATCTCCTTCAATCCGCCTTACTGCTAAATATATTCTTTCTTTCAATTCATATAATGAAATTAGTCCTGTCGCTAACGGAAACCATTCCCCTGTTCTTTTACTCACAATAATAATACTAGGAACACTCTCAATTCCAAAAACTGCTACCGCCCTCTTATCATAATTTACATCAACTACTTTAACCTCCCACCCATAATTCTCTATAAATGTCCTCAAAATTCCCCACTGTGTTTTACAATAAGGACAACGCTCCGATACAAATATAATTAGCCCATACTCCCCCCGCTTACCATTCAAATAACTATCAACCTCTTTCGTTCTTGCCTCCTGCTTTGCATATAACCCGGGCACAACTGTAGGCACATCTTTTGCCACCTCAGATAACTCAGGATACTTCTGCCACACGTACATCGCCTGCATCGTAAATAAAAGTGCTTTCTTCCTTGCTACATCAAGTATATTGTAATAATAATAAAGATTTTCCTCAGTCGGATTAGACACCGCAAGCTCCTTATAATACTCATATATCTTCTTAAACTTATCAACAGGCATCCTCAATAATTCTTCATAACTATACTCATAAAGCGGCTTAACTTCATCCTCCTTCTTTGGCTCCTCTTTCCTTACTTCTTCCTTCTTTTGCTCCTCCTTTCTTAATTCTTCCTTCTTTGCTTCCTTTTTTTCCTCTTCCTCCTTTTTTACAGGATCTTCATACCACCACCACCCTCTTTTCCCTTCATCCTTATAATACCTCATAGTTTTTTGTTTTTGTTCTTCTTTATCTTTATAATATCCAGCCCCTCTTTGTTCCTCCCCCATACCTTGTATAATTAACAATAAAATAAAAAACACACTAAAAAATAGGCTTCGCAACTGTAATAATCCTCTCATAAGATACCCACCCAAAATAACGAGAATCATAAGAATCCTTATGGTCCCCTATCACAAACACATATTTCTCCGGAACCCTCACCCTACATTCATTCCCTCCACCACAAGGATTAAACTGATTGACCGTCATTCCATTCCTTGCTCTTTCTTTTGCTCTGCCTAAATAAATGACTTCTCCACCTCTAACACAATAATAATCCCTTTCCTTCACCAAAAGTTCATCTCCCGCTAAACATCCTACCTTCTTCACTATATTTACTCCTTGAGCAAAAGGATCTTCTTTCGACATCTTTACCACTACATAATCATCATAAAAAAGCCTATCCTGAAAAACCCTCCAAAAAAGATTATACTTCACAGAATCTCCAAATGAAAAAACAAGCCTTGACGGCAAAATAAATCCAGGTATCGCTATCAAAAAAAATATTAACACTACCTTCCAAAAAGCTAATTGCTTAATACTATCCTTAAGGCTGAGCTTCTTTATTTTGCTTAGCTCCACCATCTCCCCTTAAACCTCCTCCTAAAATTTCATTAAACAATGAAAGTGAAGAAAAATCCCCCTTCACTGGATATTCTATCTTCTCAATAGGACTCAATATCACATCTCCCATTAATACCACTTTATTCTTCCTCTGGGTCCTTACCGCTATATAAGCTGCCTCAATTGCTTGCTTCAACCCTTCATCATTAATCTTTCCCGCTAAATACATATCCCTTACCCCCCATAAATACCCCCTAAGATCAAAAGCCACTATCTTCTGTGCATAATACCTATCATAAACATAAACTACCCCAACCGCTACCATTAACGATACTAAAATATTTATCAACAAAAATTTCAAACTAAACTCCCCCCTTTTTATTTTCTTCTTTTCTACAACTTTTTCAACTTCACTTTTTTCCCTTACTTCTTCACTTTGCTTCTTTTCCTCCATCACCTTCCCTCCACCCTAATAAATATAACGCCTTCATTATCTCAAAAGGTTGGAACCCAATTATCCTCTTATCCCCTATAAGAACCGTGTTTTCACTATATATCAAAGCCTTATTCGCAACCTTCCAATTAGTTTCAATAACTTCTACCCCTTTTTTTTGACAATCTTTATCTATCATCATTTTACCTACATCTACTCTTCCTTCAAAGACCTCATCAATTGTCTTCTCTTTACCCCCTGCACAGTATACATAACTTATTAACTTTACATCCCGCTCATTACTTGCTAAAGGAAATACATAAAAATCAAGCTCCCTTTTCTCTTTTAAAAACTTATAAATATTCCTTCCCTCCTCATTCCCAGGAGATAAAAAAGCAATTACCTTATGCTTTCCACTCCTTACTCTCACAAAAAACCTTCCATCCTTTTCATCTAACAACCTCTCTAACACCCCCTCATATACCTTAGCTATAAGACTTTCTCCTTTCATATTTAAAACATCACCTAAAAAAATAAAACCAGCTGGACTATAAAGAATCACTGCCCCGTCATCCGCCACAACTAAATAAAGCTCCTTTATCGGCACCTTCATCATCGTCTCAACCTTAAACTTTGGAAATAACCTCTGTATGTCCCTCTCCGCTTGTCTCTTTTTCTCCCTGTCAACTACTAACCTCTCCTCACATAACCCCACAGAAACTAAAAAAAAACTAAAAAACGACAAAAACAAAAACATTAAAAACTTCTTAACAAACATTTTCCCCCCCCTTGGCACAAGGTGTGTGCTCACTTAAAATAAAAAAAGAGGAAAAGTAACTTTTATCCCAAAATACCAAGTTCATCTTCTTCTATCTTTCCTTCCTCATACGGAGGAACAATATCTTCAACTTCAAGAAGTTTCCCTCTTTTTCTTGCTTCAAGCTCCCCTACAGATACTCCAAAGGCTTCACACGCCTTCAAAGGAACATACAAAGCCCTACTCAAAGTTTTTCCAGTTTTTAACTTAACATAAAAAGGTGCAGAAAAAAAGCCATCTTTTATTAAAGAAGTTTCAATCGCATCTTTATGCCTCTGCAATTGCTTTAATACCGAATACAAACAATTTCTTTTCATTTCAGGAGACTCTACATAATAAAATACTTCTATAATATTTTTTTCTTTTGCCATCTCAAATAATATATCCCAAAAAAGACGTGGTTGAACATAAACAATTCCATTTGGCATACTTATAGCTTTCCATCTTCCCTTCTCATCAAGTTTATTTACATAAAGTAAAAGTCTCTGTAAAAATTCTTCTGGATTAAACCAAGGAAGAGGTATCTCAACTGGCTTTCTTTCTTCCTTTTCATCTTCTTTTTCTTTTAAAGCATCTGGGTCAACGTTTACAAAAAAGTTCGACACCTCAAGTTCCTTAGGAATTTCTTTATCTTTTTTACTCCATCTTTCTTTGCTTTGCCCCTTTGACAAATCCTGTCCCATATCTTGAAATTTTATCTCCTCTCCGCTTGGTATCTCAAACACATCCAACAGCTCTTTTTCTTCTTCTTTATTCAATAAATCCTCATCAATCTCATCTAAAGTCGTAATCTGCACTTCAGATTTCTTTTTTTTCTTTTTTTTGCTCTTCTTCTCTTTTTCTTCTTCACTTTCTTGTAATTCTTCTTTTACTTCTTCTTGTAAAGAACCTTCACTTAAATCAGGACTTAAATCAACATTTGGAGTAGCAAGTTCAAGAACCTCAAGTGAAGGAGGAGAAAGTGCAAGCCTCTTTTGAACTTCTATCAGTTCTCTTCTTCTTGCTTTTGTGTCTGCTTCTTTAAGTTTTTCCCCAAGAAAATTTTTCGGCTTCAAATGATGGTCTCTTACCGCTTGCAAAATTTCATCAGCATAAATCAATTCCTTAAAGCCCTGTATCCCTTCAAGAACCGTCATAGAAATAAACGCATGGTCCCCAAGAGAATAATACTGCTTTCTATATTTGGGAATTTTCCCAAGATCATGACCTAAAGCTACTATCAAAGCGGGGGGAAGATTCGGTCCATAAGGAACTAAATTAATCATCTCTTCCGCTACATGAATAGTATGCTCAACAAGAGTGACCATCGCTAACATCTTATATGTATCTTCAGGTATCTTTGACTCCGTTTCATATTGCCCCGAAACAACGCTCGCCACTCCCCCTTCCATATCAAGTAGTGTAAGTATATTATTAATAACTACCCGCACCTTCCCTGTATAAAAAGGCTTGTTCTGAAGATGCTTCTCAAAAAATTCCTTAATAACAGAAGTAAAAAAATGAGGAGTATCCGCTTGCTCTTGAATTATCTCATAACTCCTCCAAATTTTTGCCAATTCTTCTAATTTGACTACCGCCTTTTTCTTTTTCGTCCATATAAGTGAAATATCCTCTAACTTGAGCTTTTCCTTTTTACTTTCTTCCTTTTTTAAGCTGTTCTTCCAAAATTTTTTCCTATTAGTTATCAATTCCCATATAATTAACCCCCCACCTACTACTAAAAAAAAGTCGAAAATTCCCATCATGAAACAAGCATCCGTTCATAATTTTCAACCTTAATCTGCGGAAATTCAACTTCCACATAAGAATTTTCTACATCTATCGTTCGCCCCTTATATTGCCCCGAATAAGTAAAAAGATAAAGTTGCCTCGACTGTAGATTTAAAACATTCTCAGGCTTCACTAAATACTGCTCCTCCTCCCTAGTTATTATTCCCCCTCCAAGTGAAAGGGAAGGAGAAATTCTCCTTCTCATTCCAAAATGCTTCGCTACATACTCTGCCGTATCCACATCAGGAACCCTCATAAAAATCTTCGTATTAGCATTATCCAAAATAGAACGACCAAACTCATAACCCACCTCCTTATATATCTGATTTACCGATTGATTAAACCCATGAACCCATACTCCTGCACCTCCCGCTTTAGCAAAAAGGTCCTCAATTCCATAATAGAGAACATTCTGTGCCTCATCTATATACACACAAAGAGGAGGATCTACCTTCCTCCCACTCATAAATACCCTACCCACATAAGTCTTAACCATGCTAACTATGACTTTCCCTAAGACCTTAGCCGCATCCTCAGTTAACAACGCACCCAAATGAGCTACAAGTATTACTCTTTTCCCTTCCTCAAGCATCTTTATAAACCTATTTTCATCCGCTTTCCCTACAAGTTTCCCAATATTCCCCGTGCTAAGTTGCATTAATGCCACCCTGAGCGATGTCGATATCTTTGAATAATAATCCTGCGGCGAATTAACAATCTTCTGCATATTTCTTACTAACTCTTGAGCTTCAGGTAAATCAATAACTTGTATCTCCTTCATTAAAGCTTCAATTTCCTCTTTACTCATTCTGTCCTTTATTTCATTTAAATTAAAACTAAGAACTCTTCCTTCAACTTTTGCTTTCAAAAGTAAAGCCTGCACTAAAACCATACTAATCTCATAAGCAACCTTATAGAAAAAGGGCTCCTCTACAGGAACTCCTGAAATTATATGTGCTACAAGCTCTTCCGGCATGTAATAATACGCTAATGGATCAATCAACGCAGAATACTCAGGAAAAACAGGCGTTATCAAAATCAAATCGTCATACCTATCCTCCTCAAAAGCAACTTGCACAATCTTATTAAAAAGAGCTTCATCCCCTTTAGGGTCTATCACAACAAGTGAATAACCCTTCCTTATATCTTGTTCTATCATCCACTCCATAAGCCTAGTTTTACCAGCCCTCGTCGTACCAAAACACCAAAAATGTCCTTTCCTATGAGAGTCTGGCATATGAAGAATAATCTTCTTTTTCTGAGGGTCTAAAAGATTATACCCTTCCCCTAAAATGGTCGTTCTTTCCCTCTTTGATTTCTCAATTAAAAATTCAGTTCCCATAGCTCAATACCTGACTATTAGTCCTTCCTTCAAAAGATTAAAAACCTTCCTGATGTACTCCTTAGGCACCTTCTGACTAGCTTTTATTATAGTATACCCCCCAGCAATCCTTCTTACAGGCTCAAGCTTTATAAATATACCATCTTCTTCAAGAAATTTCTTAAGCAAAATCACAGGAAACGAAATTGAATTCCTACTCAAAGTTATAATCACTCTCGGCGTCCCATGAACCATTTCCCCTCGGACACTAGTCACCAAAAAAGGTAAAACCATCCCCACCCTATACAAAGGTCTCTCCTTAGGCGTTTGATGCTTATACGGACATACCCCAATCAAATGTTGACTTTTCTTCATTACTGCCTTCTCGTTCTTGAACTCAACACAAAGATCTTTATTGATTATTCTTCTAATAACTCCCACAACAACCGTCTTCGTTAACTTCTTCGCATCAAGATAAATTTTATACGTACTCAAACAATTAAACCTATACTCAAGACGCTCCTTCGCCTCTAAAATAACACTCTTAGGAATTTTTTTAGACTCAAGCTCAAATGCTCCTTCAGGATCAAAACGATAAATTTGAAACGAACCATTCTGCAGAAAAACTTGAATATCTGCTCTTAACTTTTCACTTAAAACTTCACTAAAAACACGCTCAACTTCATCTTCTACATCAGGCAAAGGGACTTCATATTTTTCACCCAATTCTTTGAACGTGTTCAATAAATCGTTCACTTTGTTTTACCCTTTTACAGGGCTACTAAAAATTACCAAGAGGAGGTGATCTTTATTCTACTATGACCACCCCCTCCTCCTTAAAAGGAAGCCAGGACACTTCCCTTTTTCTTTAATCAAAGGGGGGAAAGTAACTTTTAAAAACTCTTAACCTAAAGATCCCTTAGCTCAAGACTTGGATAAAATTTTAACACTTTAACCGCAGGAATTTTAAACTTTTCTCCTGTCTTTGGATTTCTTGCTACTCGCTCTTTCCTTTCACGAACCTTAAACACACCAAAACGAGGGATACTCACCGGCTCCCCCCTCTTCGCACACTCACACACTAACTCAATAAACTCATTAATCACTTTCCCTACTTCCTTCTTAGGAAGCACACACCTCTTTGCTAACTCTTCAATCAACTCACCCTTTGTCATTTTTCCTACCTCCTTTTCTTTTTCTGTTGTCTCTTTTTTACTTTTGCATAGTAGTAACCCTTCTTTTCCTCTTTCTGATACACCGCATCACTCTCCTTTATCCTCTCTAAAAACTCAACAACATACCGCTTCACATCCTCTAAAAAATGTGAAATTCCCGAAACCTCCCCTCTTGCTATCCTTTCAAGCTCCCTCTCCCAAATTGCCGTGTAAGAAACATCAGCTACTTTTTCCCCTTTGAGTATCTTCACTAAAAATTCAGCCTTAGGTGTTGGCACTAAATATTTGCTACTCTTCACTACATACTGCTTCTTTTGAAGTTTTTTCAAAATTTCTGCCCTCGTTGCTGGTGTCCCAAGCCCCGACGCCTCCTTAAGAACTTGCCTTAAACCCTCATCCTTTATCACCTTGTAAGCTTTAGCCATCACCTCAAGTATCGAAGCATCCGTATACCGAGAAGGAGGTTGCGTTTGTTTCTTCACTACCTTCGCATCAACTACTTTAAACCTCTCTCCCTCCCTCAATAAAGGCAACAAAACATCACTTTTCAACCCCCCATAAATCTCCCTCCATCCTGCATCAACTAAAACATTGCCTCTCGCTAAAAAACTATAAACCTCTACTTCAAACTCAACTTCAGTCTTCCTATACTTGCAATCAGGATAAAAAACAGCAATGAAACGCCTACACACAAGCTCATAAATTTTCCTCTCATCCTCTGTCAACGGGTTTCTTGGCACACCCTGCGGTATCAACGCATGATGGTCTGTAAGCTTTGCCAAATCAAACACTCTCTTGTTCCCCGCATCAACTGTGCATTTCCTAAGGTCAAACTTAAAAACTTGAGACAATTCCTTAAGTAAACGTAAACACTCCTTTGCTTGAGCTGGGTCAAGATGCTGAGCCTCAGTCCGAGGATAAGATAACAAATGATGCTTCTCATAAAGATTCTGACAAAGTTCTAAAGTTTTTGCCGCCGAAAAACCAAAAAGCTTGTTTGCTTCCTGTTGAAGAGTTGTTAACGAAAAAAGTAAAGGAGGTTTTTCTAAAACTATTTTGCTTCTTACTTTTTTAACAATTGCAACCTTTCCTTTAATAACACTAACAATCCTTTCAGCAACTTCTTTCTCTCTAATTGCAAACTTCGAATGTAGTCCTTCTTTCTTTTCTTCCTCGTTTTCGTTTTCTTCATCCTCCTCATCTTCCTCTCTCTCTATTTTTTCATGTTTTTTCTTCTCAAAATAAAGCCCAGAAACTTTTTTCTCACCTTGTGCAAAGAAGCCCTGAACATTGTAGTAAGGTGTAGGCTTAAAATTTCTTATTTCAGCTTCTCTTTCTACTATCAAAGAAAGGACAGCCGTTTGAACTCGTCCCACCGTGAAAAGATCTCCGTATTTGCAAGTGACTGCTCTTGTGCAGTTTATTCCTACAAGCCAATCTGCCCACTGCCGAGCAAGTGCACTCTTAAAAAGTCTATCAAATTCAACAGCAGGTCTCACCTTCATTAAAGTCTTTCTTATCACCTCAGATGTCAAAGCTTCAGATGTCCAAAAACGATAAACTTTGCTCCAATCTTTCCATCCCGCCTGAAACAAAATTAACCTCGCTATAAGTTCTCCTTCCCTTCCACAATCCGTGCAAATATAAACACTATCAACCCTTCGAAGAAGCTCTTTTATTATCTTGAATTGTTTAGCTCCTTGCTTTAGAACTTTGTATTCAAAACGCTGAGGAATGATAGGAAGTGTTTCTAAACGCCATTCTTTAAGTGCTTGATCATAGTCTTCTGGTTCTTTCAAATCACAAAGATGCCCATAAGCCCAACTAACAATGTATCTAGCCCCTTCAAAAAATCCCTCAAAACTGCGAAATTTTTCAAAAGACTCTAAAGCCTTAACAAAGTCTCTTGCAACACTCGGTTTTTCACATAAAAGAAGAATTTTTTTGTTGTTTTTTGATTTCTCCATCATCTACAATTTTGTAAAATTATTTTGGAATTTCATTATTTAATGATTTTATTAATTCTTTCTCTTCTTTGGATAGTTTAATTTTTCTTAGTTTATACAAAAAATAAACATATTGTCGCTCTGTTAGAATTTCATTTTCTTTAATTTTATGCTGATGTAAAGTGTTTTGGGCAATACTATTTATTGCTTTTATTTGAAAAGCCCAAACATCATCCCAATAATAAACTACAAAAAAAGGGATATTACTATTATTAGCAAGCGTTGAGATTGCCTTAATACTTTTTTGATTTAAATTATTTATTGAACCTGTATATCTTTTATAATCAATTATAGCAATTGGGAGCCCTGTATGAAATTCAAGCATCAAAAAATCAATATCTATAGCAGGACAATTGAACCCCCACTTTCTATGTCTTTCACTTAATTTTTGGTCCCTCCATTGTGTCCTTTCAGGTCTGGTTTTGGAATAAACAAAACTCATTTTTAATTCTCTCCTTTGTTTTCTCAATACAATCTTTATTTATATCTATTCCTATAAAATTACAACCTCTTTTTAAAGCTACCACTGCTGTAGTACCACCCCCAACAAATGGATCAATTACGGTTTGCCCAGGAAAAACAAATTTTTCAAAAATCATATCAAATCCTTCTTCAGATTGCCCCCATTTATGAAATCTTTTATCGTTATTGTTAACCGACGTTTTAAGAACGTCTCCAAAAGAATCTCCAAAATATTCGTCTTTTACAAAAAGTAAAATAGGTTTCCAAAAAGTATTGCACTTAATTTTCCATATATAAGGACTTTGCCCCCCAGGCGTTAAATAAGCAAGTGCCCAAATATATTTAAGATGTTTGCTAAGTTTATTAATTATTTCAGGTAAATAGCTTTGCCCTACCATAACAATTAAAGCACCATGAGGCTTTAATGCATAACTAGATAATTCTGATAAAATATCATAAACCCATAAAAATTTTTTTGAATAAGGAGGGTCTGTAATTATCCAATCCGTACATTCAGGTCGTAAAATATTTTTGTAGTTTCTAATATCATCACAATAAAGTTTTAAAAAAGGTAAAGTTTTAGGTTTTTGAACTTTTAACCATTGCTTTAAAATTTTTTGTTGTTGTTTTGTAAAGTATTTTTTTTTGCTAACATAGAAATCGTAATAACTACCCTCAAAATTCATAAGTTCAGAACTAATTATATCAATAAAAGTTTGTTTTCTATGTTTGTTCATTAACTTATCCCTTCTTACTTTTTAAGAAGCATTTTTGAGTAACAACTTTCTCTCTACACAACCTCTAAATATCCAAAACCCTGCCCCGTCCTAGCTCCAAGCCCATACTGATAAACAAACTTCAAAACCTCAGGATTATCCGTATGAAGCTTAAACTCCCCTAAAAAGCCCCTTACATACCCACCATAATGCTTAACTAAAACTTCCTCAATTGAAATTGGTTCAAAATATAACTTTAACCTTTCACAAGCTACCGCCGTCGTCCCACTCCCCAAAAACGGATCAAGCACCACATCCCCCTCATTACTTGAACAATGGACTAACTTCATCACTAACTCTAACGGTTTCTGTGCTTTATGCAAAAGAGGTCTTGGCTGAGGATAAACCATCACATCAAAACCACCGCCATTCAGATTCAATTTATAACCCTCTTCTGCTATCTTCTTACCATGCTTCGCTCTCTTTCCCTTCACCGCATAAAACACAACATCCCAAGTGCTCTTCCATCTATCCGAACCATAACTCAACCCCGCTCCATAAAGATTAGGATGCCACCACACCATCACATTCTTAAGCGTTAAGTTTTTCCTTACCCAACCCTCCACCCCATACATATTGAGCGGTGCAAAAAATACATATAAACTCGCCCCCTCTTTCATTACCCTCTTCACTTCCTCAAGCCACAAAAACTGCCACTCATCATCCTTCTTGTCCCACTCAAGCTTCGAATTATATGGCGAATCCGCTATCACTAAATCAACACACTCATCAGGCAATCTCTTTAACACCTCAATTGCATCTCCTAAATACAAAACACCTAAAGCAGTCTCAAAGTATTTCATCATCCTTTTTTATTTTTCATGCTATTTCCTAAAGCTAACTTCACCTTCCTTACATACCTTACTTGCTTCCCTTTGCTTTTTGCATTATACCTTGCTACGCCTTTCCATATATTACCCTTAGCCTCGTCTATATGGTTCCTCAATACCCACGCCCCAACTAAAATATTATAACAAGCATCTCTTTTCAAACGCTCAACATCAAACCCTTCTCGCTTCAAAATCGGAAACCATGAACTGTGCACCTGCATCACACCTACACTATATCCATAACGATCCCTATTTACTCCACTTTGATCCATCCTACTTTCTACTACCGCTATCGCTTTCAATATCTTTGCATCTATTCCGTGCTTTTTACCAGCTTCTTTAAAACATCTTTCCAGTCAATCCTTACTCCACGCCTCAACCGAAAAAATCAAAATTCCTAAGATTAAAAACAACAATTTATACATGTCTACCTCCGCTTTTTATCTTAAATTTAAAAAAAAGCCCCCTCTTGAAGCCTTCACTTCAAGAGGGGAGAATCATGATTTTCTAATCTTTAGAACTGAAGGTGAAAATTTAGATACCAGTCAGTAATAGAATCTTCATACTTTGTATTTGGATCTCCCTTTTTCAAAGCATACTTCAAAGCGTCCTTATACTTTGTCTGGTCAAAGCCAAGGGAGATCCTTGCCGCTTGTCCCTTGATATAGTAGTTTAAAGCAAGCCCAAAAGTCTCTGTCGTTAAGTCCTTCTTGAGTATGTTGCCATCTGTCCACTGTCCATCACCAGTCATCTTCTCATACCTAAAGGCAATAGCAGGCTTCCCAAAACCTACATACTGATCATAAAAAAGTTGTCCAGCGAAATACCAAATATCTGCATTTCCTTTCTTAACCGCATTCTTCCTAAAATCAACATAATAATGGGTCTTATCTAAATTAATATACCCCACTTGTAAATTAGGCACCAAGGCTCCAAACTTCTTCTCAAACATGGCATCAACCGTCCAGCCCTTCCTCTTTAGGTCGCCAACTGTATCGCTAAACTTCGGAGTATGGGTCTCGGCATGATAGCCAAGACCGAGGGTCAAAACATCTCTACCACCAAGATAGGTGTCGCCGATCTTTGCGGTTGTCGTCGCCGCAGACTCTGGCTTAAAACCAAGCATGGTTGGTGTAAACTCAAGCCTTACGTTCCACTCAAAGTTCTTCTTGTCATTTAATTTGCTAATATATTCAAAATCCTCCCACCCTGCATCACCCCAGAATTTGATTGCATTACTCCTATCTTCATTAAACACACCAACCCTATACCTAAACATTCCACCTGCTAAATCACCATGGACCATGAGACCGCCGTCAGTGTTTCTCAAGGCTTCTCTAATAGCTCCCAAAGCTTCTTGCGGATCAAGAAAATATCCTTGAGAAGTTAAATAAGTATAATCATGAGCAAGCTGAACACGAGTAAAAGGCCTCCTGATTTTCCCTACTAAAACTTGAAACTCCTTAGCAAAAGCAAGATTGATACCTGCCTCATTGAACTTCGTAGAACCATCTGCCCCATTAGCATCAAGTTCAGCATAGAATTGGAAAAAAGGTAAAACTTGCCCACTAAAATAAATCCTTGCTTGATTAACATTAAATACATTCTGCGATGAGCTACCATATGAAATATCATTGCTCCTCTTGTCTAAATGCTTATAACTAACCTTCATGTTTAGACCAAAATTTGCCCAAGTTTGCTCATCAACTTTGACCAGAGCAGCATCAGAAGGTGCCACATAACCAAAAACTAAAGCCCCAGCTAAACCTACAACTCTCCAGTTTGTTAACTTCATACCGTCATACCTCCTCATAGTTTTTTAGCTACTCTTTTTTAAAGTTTTTTTATGGAGTATTACCAAAAAAGTAAATCATAACAGCTCTAGCATTTTTATCAGTTGGCCAATCAGCAGCAGTATCAAATCTTCTTATACGTCCAGTTAAGCCGTTTTCGCTTCCGTCAATTGATGCATCAACCTGTCTAGCCGCCCATGTTGGCACATTATAGATTGCTATAGCATTAATTGTTCCATTACTTCCTAAAACGATATAACCATCAAAGACATGTCTAGCAAGTTCCGAATTTGAGTCCCCCGAGGGAAAAATCTCTGCATATTTTAAGTCATTAAAAGGAGAATCTTGGTTTCCGGTCCCTGTGCAGTAGCCTGTTGGAGCTGTTGTGGAATTAGAAAGAGCTGGTTGAGTGCTAGTTAATGTATAATCGATTATGCCATTTCGATCACAATCTCCAGGGAACCTCCTTGCTTTATCATAGAAGGTCCAAACTGCTGTTTCTATTTCTCTTATGTTTTGTGCTAAGCGTTTTGCTCTTGCACTATCAATAAGGTCTGACCCTTTTAGAATAGCTCCTACTAAAATACCAATAATAACAAGGGCGATAGCAAGCTCAATCAAAGTAAAACCTTGATTCTTTCTACCATTTTGAGTGCTAAAACGCATTCCTTTCATGACTTACCCCCTTTTTGTTTTGTTTTTTTATATACATAAGAAATAGTGAAGTAACAATACTTCTTATTGATAATACATAATTTCAACATATCCATCACCACCACGACCACCAGAACCACCCCTACCACCACCACCACCACCAGCACCATAACCACCACCACCACCACCATCACCATAACCACCACCAGCACCATAACCACCACCAGCACCACCTTGACCAAAATAACTACTACCACCACCACCACCAGTATAAGTACCACCAGCACCACCAACAAATCTTCCATAAAAAATACCACCATCAGCACCACCCCTACCACCACCACCACCACCAGCACCTGTTAAACAAAAAGAACCAACACCACCAGCACCACCATCACCACCAGCAGCATTATGACCACCAGCAGCACCACCCCTACCACCACCACCACCACCACCATCACCACCCCTACCACCACCACCATAACCAACACCACCACCACCACCATACATAATTAATAAAGTTCCTGAACGTGAACTTGTTATAACAGTATTTCCACCATCACCACCCCCACCACCACCATAACCAGCACCATAACCACCACCACCACCACCAGCACCAACAGTAATAGTCAAAGTTTCACCAGGAACTACTCTAAGAGGAGCTTCTATACAGGCGGAACCACTACCACCACCTCCACCCCTACCACCATCACCACCTCCTCCTCCTCCTCCACCAGCCCCTGTCCCAGTCACCCATATTCTTTCTACCCCTTCAGGCACTCCCCAGGTATACGTCCCCGGTCTATCAAAAACTACAACCCTCGGTGTGCCACCTCTACTACCCCCACCTCCACCACTACCTCCACACCTTAACATACTTTGCAATTCATAAAGGGTCATTATCTTTACTACATCATCATAAGGCTCACGTCTATTCATATCTGCTGAATAATCATCTATGTTCCCTATTCCATAATCATATACCCTAATCGTCGTGTTTGAAGAAATTTGCTGCGAACTAAAACCCGTCTGAATGTTCATGTTCGCACCACTTGATAAAACTATAAAAACAACATTATTCGTATCATTGTATGACGTGCAAGATATATCACGACAATACCTTACTGTTATCGGAGTCCCTGTAAGACTACAAATTGTGCTGTTTGTTGCGTTTGCATAATAAATGTAAATCAAAGGCTTCTCCCACGCATCATTCTGCTTACTCACAATATTTGTAAAATTAGAAAAAGTAGGTAGGGTTCCATTTCTCAACAAATATCCTTTTATTGCCTCAACCGCTGATGTAATAATTTCTTTATTTTCTGAATCTTTTTCTCTATCAATAAGTAGACCAAATAAATTTACACCCGCCCCCAAAAAAAGACCAATAATTACAAGAACAAGGGCAATTTCTATTAAAGTAAACCCCAAAACTTTAGATCTTTTTAAATCTCTTTGTAGCATACCCCTCCCCCTACTTCAAAAGATATTTTTTTACATTATTTTCTTCTTCACAACTTTGTCAATCCTTAACTCTACTACTCCTCAAACCTAGCCCCTACTTGAAAACTTAGAAATAAGGTCATAAATAGGTCCAAGAAGAGAAACAACGATGATAAGGAATATAATTCCTACGACAATAAGCATTATAGGCTCAATCATTTTGGTTAGCTGATCCATCATGTTTTTAACTTCATTATAATATATTGAAGAAAGCTTTTTCATTTGAGAATCAAGCCTCCCCGTGTTTTCCCCCACCGAAACCATTCTAACATCAAAAGGACGAAATATTTTGTGCTTTTTTAAAGCCTCTGCTATCGTTTCTCCAGCAATTACATCCTCCTCCACTTTAACAATGATGTTTAAGTAATATTTATGAAAAAAAGATCTCTTAAGAAGTTGGAAAATTTGACGCATATCAAATCCAGCAGAAAATAAAAGTGCAAAGTATTCAAAAAAGAAAGCAAGAAAAGTAGTTCTTTTAACTCTCCCAATAACTGGCATTTTTAATAAAATTTTCTCAACTAAAGCTTGAGTTTTAGAAAAACGACTCAAAAAAATAAATAAACTTATCAAGCCTATAAAAAGAAAAGGAATATATAGCTTAAATTTCAAAATAAAATTAACAGTATGCATTAAAATGATTGTAGGAGTAGGAAGTTGTATCTTCATTTTGGCAAACATCTTCAACATTTTAGGAAGCACAAAAGTTATCCAAAAAAGAAGTGCTCCAGTCATTGCTAAAAAAATAAAAGCAGGATAAAGTAAAGCCCTTTTAGACTGAGAAATGATTTCTTCTATACGATAAAGATGTTGAGCTGCTTCTTCAAATGCCTTATCAAGCCTCCCTGTTTCTTCCCCAATTTGAATTAAAGAAAGAATAGTAGCATTAAAAACTTTTACCCTTTCGAAAGCTTCTTTTACATTCATCCCTTTTGTAAGAGAAGCTCTTATGGTTTGAACCACCTTTTTGAAAGCTTTATTTTTTATTTCTGGTTCTAAAGCTTCAAGAGTTGAAATTAAAGGTATCCCGCTTTGTAAAGAAACTGAAAGCTGATAAAGTAATTCCGCTAGTTCTTTTCTTTTGATTCTTTTAAAGAAAAAAGTTGAAAAAATTTCTCTTTTTTTTGTATATTCTAACAAAAGTGTTCCTTGGATCTTTAGTTCTTCAAAAAGTTCTTCAGGAGACTCATATATTCCTTCCCCCTTAACTGTGTTTCCGTCAGGCAATAGTGCTTTATATTTGTATAAAGGCATCTTAACCTACAACCCTCTTTATCTCTTCTACCGTTGTTATACCTTTTAACACTTTATTTATGGCATTTTCTCGTAAAGATTTAAAACCTTTTTTTATTGCAAGAGCTTGTATTTCAAATAAAGAGTGCTCGTGCATTATTTTATCTACTATTTCTTCATCAACATATAAAATTTCACAAACTGCTACACGTCCTAAATAGCCCTTCCCTTGACAAGAATGACACCCTACCCCTCGATAGTAAACCTGGTCCTTAGGTAGTTTATAATACTCAAGAAGCAAGGTAGAAGGACTATACTCTTCTTTACAGTAGGGACATATCCTTCGGACTAACCTTTGAGCAATCACCCCTTTTAAAACACTCGCTAAAAGGTCTAAAGGAACTTTCATGTCCCTCAAACGAAATATACTAGAGATTGCGTCGTTTGTGTGAAGAGTAGAAAGGAATAAATGACCAGTAAGCGCAGCCCTTACTGCCATCTCCGCTGTTTCCTCATCCCTTACTTCGCCAACCAAAATAACATCAGGATCATGTCTAAGAAAACTTCTTATCGCTTTCGCAAAAGTATAACCTATTTCTTCATTTACCTGAGTTTGTCTAGTGAGAGGCAAAAGATACTCTATCGGGTCTTCACAGGTTAGCACATTCTTTTCAAAAAGATTTATCCTTTTTAAACTTGAAAATAAAGTAGTAGTTTTTCCAGCCCCAGTTGGTCCAACCATCAAAAGCATCCCATAAGGTTTGGCTAAGATTTCATCAATCAACTGTATTTCCTCAGGGTCAAATCCAAGGTATTCGAGGTTTTGCACCTGAGCCCCAGTTGGAAGATACCTTATAACGATAGTTTCTCCAAAGTGGGTAGGAGCTGTTGCTATTCTTAGGTCATAGTTTTCGTCTAAAAAACTATAGGTAATTCTCCCGTCCTGAGGATTTCGAGTCTCAGAAATATCTAGATGGGCTTTAATTTTTATCACATTTATTAGTTTTTTTGTAATAATGGATGGAAAAATAAAAGCTATCTCAAGAACTCCATCTATACGATAAAAAACTTGTAAACTTTTTTGAGTGGGAATTAAGTGAAGATCGGTAGCTCTTTTTAAAATACCAAGAATTAAAAGGTCATTAAAAAGATCTTCAACATCAAAACGTGCTTGAGGCTCAATACGCAATCTATCAATTAAAGCAAAAATTTTTTCTTCAATTGGATTTTCTTGAAAAAAATAAAATAGTGATATTACTCTTTTAAGAGTTTTTGCTCCAGTTATATAAAATTCAACTTCTTTTTGGGTCATTCTATAAATAACACTCATTAAGTCAGGCAAAAAACGACTAAAAGGGTCAGAAATCGCCACTTTAATTTTATTTTCTTCAAAAGCAAAAGCACAAATTGAATTGTTAATAGCAAAATTATAAGGAACAAGCTCCAACACCTGGGGTTCAGGTTGGATTAAACTTAAGTCTATAAAGGGATAGCCAGACTGTTTAGAAAGAGCTATTGCTACCTCCAGGTCTGAAGTAAGCCCTAACCTAACTAAAACTTCTCCTATTTTCTCTCTAGTTGCCCTTTGTTCAATAAGGGCAAAATTCAAAGATTGATCTGTAATGTAGCCTTTTTCCTTAAGAATTTGTCCTATAAGTTCTCTCTTCACGGTTAAACTCCCTTAAAGAAAACAAATATTCTTTATAAAAACTACCTCCTTCAAGGTTTCAAACTCTTTTTGAAATTTTTTAAACATTTGACATGCTTCCTTAGTTTGATTAAGTTTTATTTTGGTCAAAATTAAGTTAAATCTAAAAACTGAACTTTGCTCTAAAGATAAAGCCCTAAGAAAAGCCCTTTCTGCTTCCTCATACCTTCCAAGTAAAAATAGCACTCCTCCATAATTGTTATATACTCGAGGATCCTTTTTTTCTTCTAAATATTTTTCATAAAAGAATTTAGCTAGTTCATAGTTCCCCTTTGCAGTTTCCTCTTCTGCTTTTAGAAGAAGATTTTCAAACTTTTTCTCTCCTTGAAAAAGAGAAAAATCCTCCTTCTTTTCAACTTTTTTTTCTTCACTATCAGGTTGAGGAGTATCAGAACGTCCTAAATGCTTCTCACCAGTAAAAGGCTTTGTATGCGTTTTTTTCTTTTGAAATTTTGGTGATGTTGTAATTGGCTTAGGAATTACCCTGCTTACAACTTCATCTTTCTTTGTTTCGTTTGTTTGATTTTTTGCCGCTAAAAATTCACTCAAACCTCCTATTGCTAAAACCACAAACAAAAAAAACAAAAAAACTCTAATAAAAGAAAATCCTCGCTCCCCTTTAAAATTTGTTATCATCTTTATTAATCTACCCCTACCCTTATTAAAATTATAAGCTCTGAAGTTCTTCCCTCCCCTGCTTGTGAACGAAAGAGCCTATCAAGAAAAGGAATTGCTAACCTTCTTTCGTTGTTCCTCTGCTTGTCTAAAATTAAACCACCTATCACTATCAGGTCTCCTGGCTTAGCCTTAACAATTGAGCTCATTTCCCTTAAATTTACAACAGGAAGTGTTATATAATACTCAGCCCCCAATCTAATATCCTTTAAATCAACTACTTCACTTTTGATAGGAACAATGTGAAGATATATTTCTTCATCCTTTGAAAAATAAGGCACAATACTAAATAAAATTCCATCAAATACTGATGAGGTTTGAGTAGTGTAAGTAATAACTGGATTGATAGGGGCTGTATTGTTTCCCGTCCCCACATTGGCTAATATATCCCTCCTAAACTCTTTTATGTAAGAAAAAGTCGTTCCAACACTTATTATAGCTGGTTGAGAATGTAAAACCCTAAGCTTAGGATTCTGTAAAATTTTAAGTTCTCCATATTGTTTAAGAAAGTTTAAAAGAGTATTAATATTAGGCTGCCCCCTTATGGTTAAACTTACCGTGGGCTGATTTGGGCTCACAGATAAACCAAGATTTAAGGTGTCAAGTCTTACTTGGTTTTTCCCTAAAATGTAATTACTTATCTCAAACCAATCTATCCCCAAATTATATTCTTTATCTAAAACTACCTCAACAATTTGAGCATCAATAACAATCTGTTTCCCATATTTCGCTAAGAACTGATTAATATATTTTTCTATCGTTCTAACATAACTTGGTCTATCTTTAACATATAAAAGACCGGCTGAAGGATTTAATTGGAATACACCGCTCTTAGAAAGCATACTCTTTATAGTTTGTTCAAGATTTTTATAAATCTCAAGCGTGCTTTTAGAAAGTTCAGAAATCACAGTAACTTCTCCTTTTAATGGAGAAGTTAAACCTCCTCCCCCAGCAGAAGCTCCAAGGTTCCCTAATACATCCCCACCCAGGGTGGCTTTAGTTTCTTTCACCACAGGTAAAAAACCAAGATTAAAAATCCTTTCTTCATAATGTTGAACATAAAGAACTCCTTTTTCAACCTTAAAAGACACATCTAAAATTTCACAAACTTTTTCAATAATGTCTCCTAAAGGATGATCCACGAACTGTAAAGAAATTTTAGTTTTGTTATCAGGAATAACGTTTTTAACCTCTGGGTCAAGAACAAAATTAAGACCTGCTTCAAAACTTAAATAAGATAAAACGTTTTCATAACTTTCTTGATGAAAAGTTGCAGTAATCTTCTTTTGAAGAGGAGAAACTGCAAAGAACTTGGGTTCAACTTTAGGTTCTTTCTTTACTTCTTTTATTGGCTCAGATTGAGAGGATGGTGTAGATGGTGCTTTAGGAGTAGTCTGATTTTCTAAAAACGTCTTCCATTGGTCATATGTTGCTCTTGTTTCTATACTTGAAATACTTGCACAAGAAGTCAAAACAAAAACTAAAAAACTAAATATCCAAAGTGTCCCCAACTTTGATTTTAAATTTTCTTTTAGGACCTTGAAGTTCAACATAGTCTTCCCCTATTTTTAGAATTTTATGTTTCTTAATTTCATCCCCTACTCGATAAACCTTATTATCAATAACACAAACCTTATTTTCCTCCACTTGTATGATACTTGTTAAAATTAAAACTTTTTTTGAAGAAGTAACGTTTTCGCTCCGAAGCGTTCCGTTTTGAACTGTAGCATTCAAAAAAGGAGAATAAAAAACAGCACCATTATTTTCCCCTTGCGGATAAAACGCTGTAGGTGGTGGGGGAGGAGTAGGAGGTAGCGGTGGACCCGGTGGTGGAGTAAGAGGTTGCAAAAGTTGAGAAGAAAGTGGAGAAAGGGGCTCAATTTTCTCCTGCTTTTTAGCTACTATTACTCTGTGGACAAAAGGATTTGTCTGTAAAGATATAACCCCTCCATCAGTCCATGTTGCCTTTGTCTGATCTACTAATTCTAAACTTCTAAGAAACTCTTTAAACTCTTCTGGTAGGTTAACCTGAAGTTGAAAATTATCTCTAGCAGATTTTAAAGAAAGGCTTCCCATAAAAAGAACATAAGCTAAAACTAAACCCCAAAATCCTAAAAAAAGTTTTCTTACTTCATTATCCACTTTATTTATCCCCCTCCATCCATAAAAATCACAAGCTCACCATTTATCTTAAGCCAAGGAACATCTCCCCCTTCAGGTCCATTCTTTTCTTTCCCTCTTAAAAGCGTCATTTCTTTTAATACAAAAAAATGCCCCTTTGCTTGAGTAAGAGCTTTAATCTCTCCAAAAGCCCTGTTTAGGTCTTTTAAATCATAAACTCCACTAAAAGGAGTAATATTCATTCTTTGTGAGGTGTTTAAATTAAAACTTTTTAACCTTTCTTTCAATTTCATCATTTCTTGATAGTGCCCATAATAACTTGTTTCAACTTTTTTTAATTTTTGTAGATTAACAGTAAATTTTTGAAATTCTCTCATAAATAAAAACAAACTAAAACCTAAAAATAACACAACTCCTAACCATAAATATAACTCTTTTTTGTAATTCTTGAAAAGCTCTTCCTTAACTAAATTCCAGTCCATAAAATCCCTACCTTTTAGTTTTTAGTAATCCTTGTATGCTTAGAGTCAAAATTTTATTCTCTGAGTTATATTGCTTCGTGCTGTTCGTTATACTTACAAAATCTTCCATTTTTCTTAAAACATTTTGATAAAAGCTAATTATATTCTCAGATTCTATCTTTTTCTTAATCTGAACCGCAATTTGATAATCCTTTTCGTTTTGTTTTATTTCTAAATCATCTATAGCATAATCAGTATCAAGAGTAACTAATTTATAAAGCAGTTCACTTGCCTGAGGATAACTTTGAATTTCTTTCCTTTTTAAAATTAAATTTTGTAATTCTTTAATCTTTTCCGGAGGATTTTGACTTAATAACTCACTAACACTTTGATTTAATATCTCTATTTTTTGATTTACCTTTTTTTCAAGGGTCTTATTCAAGAACAAAAAACCAATAAATAAAGCTAAAAAAACTATAGTCAAAAAATACATACCTAAAATATACTTTTTGTTTTTTTCTATAAAATTTTGCACTACAATTTCCTCTTCGGGAAGAAAATTAAACTTTTGAGACATTTCAAGTGTGGTTAAATAAAAATTAAAATCTTCTACACTTTTTACATTCTGCACCCATACAGCCTCTAAATGTTCTTTTAGTTCAGATGAAGTTGTCAATATAGAATTAACTTCTTTTCCAGTGTTTCTTTGGTAAAACTTTTGTATAAAATTTATCCGAGATGTTAAAGCAGTAAAATGACTCATACTTACATCCTTATCAATAGAAATAAATTCCACATAATAAGGAATAGATCTTTCTGCTATGATAAGCCAAAAACCTTCTATTTCTTTATGAACAATAATTTGAGGTTCATTCTTTGCTAAGATTGCTAACACACATGGCAAAAAGGTGATAGATCGAAATTTTACTTTAGCTTTTTCTTTTAAGGGAAAAATAATAGGGTTTACCTCACCGACAGGAATGGCAACTGAAAATATGGTATAAGTTGAATCTGAACTTTCTATAACTTTCCAAAAAAGTTTATATGGACCAGTTAAAAATGCTTGGGAATCTATTTGATTCTTTAGCTGCAAAGTTATTGCCTGTTTATTAAAGACTGGCAGATGCACTCGATGAATTTCAAAACGAAAATGTTGAGGTTTTAAAATTAAATAAACATACTTCTCTTTAATGTCCTCCAAAGAAAGAGAAAAATACTCCTTAAAATCATGCTTATTTCTAAAAGCTATACCTTCAAAAGACCTCTCCGCAATAGGCTTTATAATGTAATTTTTATAACTCGCCATAAAAAAACCTCCTGTGCATATAAAAAACATTAAAAATAACCATTATCTGCTCTCTACAAATTACACCAATAATTTATCCATACAACCCCCTTCTGAAGAGGATCCCCATACTGTTCAAGCAATTACTGCACGTTCTTCTTATCTCTTAATCAATCGCTTTATTCTCTTACTAATTCTCCGCCAAATACTTTGACGTTCAAAATCCTCCCTTTTCAGGAAAATTAGCCTACCATCCTTCCAAAGAGAAAGATATTTCAACTCAGCCATAAATTCACCCCCCCTATAAGTTTTGTGCCTTTTCAATAACCAAAAACTTAAACTTTGGCTCATCATTATTAACTTCTATTTCAACGGAACATTTAAACTCAAACCAATCTATTTCCACAGCTACTAATAACTTTTTGTATTCAGTATTTACTATAACCTTCGCAGATATTTTATCTTTCTTCATATATCCTAAAGCATACGCTTCTCTATTCCTGAATTCCCAAAAAGCATCTCCCTTTTTATCTATTTCATCTTTCACTTCATACACCATATCCCAGATAAGCCAAATTATGTCTAATTCAATTAACCTGTAATCAATAATTTTATCTAACAAAAAAGTTATCTTTCCCCAATTTGCTTCAATAAAATCTTTTATATTTATTTTTTCTTTTTCTATTAATGAGGCAAACACTTCTTCCATACGCCCCCCTTTATCTATTTTGCTTCACAATCTTCCTTTATCACCTTCCAAATTCCCTCTTTCAATAAATCCGTAATCGCCCTTCCCGTTAGCTCGCTTAACTTCCTTAGCTTTCTTATATCTTTCTCACTTATAGTAGCTCCAAGACGAGAACTAAAACTACTCCTCTTCCAAATAGGACCTACCCCTAACTCTCTCTCCAATAAATCTTTTCCATACTCTTTGTAAAGTTTCTCAACTGAATTTTGAACAAGCTCAGTCATATACATCTCTTTCTCACGTAAATAGTTCACCACAAGCTGTTGAAAAGGCTTAGACACCCTAAATACTATTGTCCGAGGCTTCCCCATCGTCCCCCTCCTCATCGTCAAAAAAATCATCAAAAGGAGCTACTATAATAAAAACAATCTCTCCCGCAAAAATTTTCCCAGTCTCCAGATCACGATAAAAATGCTCACTTATGCCATACTTTTTCAAATAGTTTTTAATCTCTTCTGCCGATTCTTCCCTCCTTTCATTGTAAAGAGTTGTTCGTATAACTAATACTTTGCTATCCATTCCAAAAGGAAGAAACTTCACTTTAAAACAAAATTCTGGGTAACGCCTCTTTAAAAGCTCTCTAATCGCTCTCTCATCCATCTTCTTCCTTCCCCCTTTTTTATTCAGCTTTCTTTTTGAATTCTACCTTTTTTTCTACCTTTCCTACCATTTTGACTACATCAGCAATAGATAACCCCCGTAAACCAAGTAAAGTTGCTACCCCACGTGCAATAAGATTGGAACGTGCTGCCTTCATTACATCAGAAAGTCTAATCTGATGAGGAGGTATGCTTTGATTTCCCGCTTTGCTAAAGAATTTATCTTTGGAGGACCTAATGCCTATCTCTTCAATGGTTCTCTCTCCCCAAGTAAAGGTTCCACGGATAATCACCGTAAAATGACCATCCTCATGATACTTGATTTCAGGCTCTCCAATATGATAAGAAATATTAAAAACTTGAATTAAACGCTCCGCTCCATAAGCTGATAAATAAGCGGTGCCTCCAAAATTTACCCAATCATAAGGACGAGTAAGCTTAATAATAAGCATCCTTTGTCTCGCAAGAGCTTCAAGCCTCCTCTCCGCTTTCTCTATTTCTTCCACAAAGTAGTCCTTATCCTCAACAACAGAAGGAACTCCTGAAAAAGTATCAAAAGACTGCCCTTCAAAATGAGGATTTTCCTGAGTAATAATTTCAACATCCATCACTTTTTCTTTTTGCTCCATGGCTCCTCCTCCTTTTTAGTTTTTTGTCCTCCTTTTTTTTCATCTTCTCCTTTCTTTTTTCATCTCCTATATTATACCATATTTTTTATACTTTGTCAAGTCTACTACTAAGCCTCTTAGAAAGCTTTGAAAATCAGCCATTGAAGATAGGTCTTGACAAAATCAAAAAAATATGGTATAATATAGACAAAATTCAAAGAGAGGAGGGTCAAAATGATAGTTGAAAAAATCAAAGAAAAATACCAACCCATTCAATTCCCTGTCCACTCAAACCGCTGCTCCTCCCTCGGTCATCCCTGCCTAAAATACCTCGTCCACGAACGCCTAGACTGGAACCAAAAAACACCCATCCCCTACAAAGCACTCATGAAAATGGAAATGGGTAAACTCATCGAAAAACAAACTATCATCGAACTCCTCCAAGCAGGCTTCGATATCATCCACCAACAAATGCCCTACTTCCTCAGAGACTACCAAATCAGCGGCAAAATCGACGGCAAAATCATAGCTAACAGCAAAGTTTACCCCATCGAAATTAAATCAATGGAAAGCTGGAACCTCAAAAAATTCAACCGTGCTGAAGACCTACTCAACGCCGATAAATACTACTACCAAGGCTACTACCATCAACTCAACCTCTACCTCTACATGATGAAACTCCAAAACGAAAAAATAGAAAACGGAATTTTCATCCTGCGTGGCTTCGATGGCTCATGGAAAGAAATCCACATGAACCTCGACGAAGATAAAGCCTTAGAAATCTTAGAAAAAACAAAACACATCAATGAACATGTAGAAAAAAAGACTTATCCCACCCCTCTCTGGAAATCTAACCCCGAAAAACTTAATATCTGCTTTTCCTGCTCCTACAAACATATATGCCTGACTGAAGCTAAGGGCTTTGAAAAAGTTATCTTCCAAGATGATGACGAACTCCTCTCCCTTCTCAAAGAAAGAGCTGAACTCGAAGACTACGCTAAACGCTACGAAGAACTCACAGAAAAAATAAAAGAAGCCTTCTCCATCCCTAAAGAAAAACAACTTGAAATGCTAAACAAAAATGAAAACGAAAAACTCTATGCAATCGATCGCTTCATCATTAAACAAAAACTCTACTGGCAAACCGAATACCAAATACCAAAAGAAATGAAACAACAATACGCCGTAAAAGTCCCAAGATGCAGAATCACTATCGATACTCTTGAATAGGAAAACTACTCAAATAATCCCAAATCTTTTCAAAATCGTAGTCCCTTTCCGCCCTCGGCTTACAACGCAATATGCTTCCATCAATAAAATGAAAAACAATCTCACCTCTTCCCTCATCATTTAGCTCAATCATTTTCACATTACTCAAATTAATTATCTTGTCCCAAAACTTAATAAACATTGCCCCCCTCCTTTCTAATTCAAAATTTTTTCTCCTTCCACTCCAAGTAAAACTTCAATCATATTAAAAACTGAAAAAGTAAATTCCCTATTTTCCTTAAAAAGAAATTTCAACACTCCATCTCTTATTGCATTCTCTCCAGCAATTACTCCAAGTGCCTCCATATACTTTATAAACTTACTCTCTATCTTTTCTACAACAATGCTTTTAGGTAAACTTCGAAATTCCTCAGGTAAAAGAGCAAGTAAAAGCAAATACCACAAATTTTGAACATGTCCCCTCTCTACAAAATTCATTATGTTTGCCCGCACTAATACTGCAAGTATCTCTTCATAACTCATCCTACCAAATTTTTCTTCAAAATGCTTCCTCACCTCACGTAAACATGCTTCAGTAAAATTAGCATTCCCATGTTCAAAAGGAAAATTCCGCAAACTCTCTAAAATCTTTTTTCCTTTGAGAGTCTCACGCCGCTCCAAGATCTTTTGCAAAAGAGAAGGCATTTCTTTCATTGCAATATCATTTAACATAAAACTTTTAGCCAACATAGACCACTCCTTTCTCTCACTTTTTAGTTATTTTGTCATGTACTCCGCCAAACTCCACACGGAAAATTAGATACTCTTGTATCTTAACATGGTAGGTATCATGTACTTTGGGTAACCGTCAAAATGATGATAGAGCAAAACTTTTGGTTCATATAAATTTTTGCTCCTTACAAGAACATTGGCTCTTGTAGCCATAAACCCACCTCCTTTTTTTTTGATTTAAGGGGGCTTTAAGCCCCCCCTCTTTTTTTAATCTAAAAGTTTTAGTATTTTTTCTACATCCACTTTCTCAAATGGAATATCAATCACCGCAATAAACCCATTTGGGTGGATAAAAATTTTGGGATATAAATTAAAAATCTTTGCAAGAGCAATCTGTGCTGTTTTAGGTGAAGATGTGTTCTTTATTATTGACGTATGCTCTTTGTTCATACTGTTTCTCTCAATTAATAAATCTGCCCCTGTCTCATTAAACACTCTAAAATGATTGGGGGCGAAAGACTCTGAAGAAATTAAAATTTTTAAATTATTCTTCTGAATCACTTGGACTTTAGCCAGTTTCTCCTGATAAAGAGTTTCCTCTCGAGCAAGAATAGCCCTAGGTTCGTTCAAAAGACCCTTTTCTTCAAGTCTTTGATAAAAATTTTTTATCCAATCTGAATATTTGTTATATTTGTTATAAATCAATAAAGTTTCTATCGCAATTTTCCCAATAAGTTCCCCCCACTTAGATAGATCAATCAGCAAAATCTCTTTCCGCATTCTGTCCTCTTCAGCATCTAATGGTACACCAACTATCTCTGATGCTTTTTTTACCCCATACCGGTCAGTCAGGTCAATAAACCTGACTGCCTCTTTTTGAATTACTTTTTTGACTAAAGAACGATTCTCAAACTCATTAATTAATACTAACAAAAAGCTTGATTTCAAACTGAGTCTTTGATGATGATCATAATTCTTCAGGAAAGGATCAAATTTCCCTCCTACATCGACAAGACAAATCTCAGGATCATCAATATACTCTACTGGCACTCTCTGTGGATGAACAAACTCAAGCTCCGCTTGGGGGTATTTAGTCTTTAAAAATGCAATCCCTAAAAAATCATCAAAATGTCTTGGATTTAAATGAGATACAATCTTCTTTACCATCATAACCCACCTCCTTTTTTATTTTTTTTTTTAAAAACCCTGCCCTTGTGGGCAGGGGAAAATAAAAAAAATACTAGACATAAATTATTTTCGCATTAGAGCTGTGTCCTCTAATCGCTTCTTTAAAATGTTCTGTGTTTTTATAAAAATTTCTCCATAAAACATAAACTTTGTTTTTTCGACCGTGTTTCACCCCTTTAATCAATATCGGGGCAACACGATCAAAATACACTTTCACTTCAGTAATAACATCAAAATTATCTTTTAAAAATTCTTTAAAAAATACTTCCACATCCTCCCCTCTCCCCTTAATCACTTCAACTTCAAGAGGAGGGAAAATAAAATTCTCAATTTTTTTGAAAAACTGACTTAAAATTTTTTTCACCATACCCCCACCTCCTTTGTTTTTTTTTTATTTTTGTCTTTTTTAAATTTTTTTGTTTTCAATTTTAGGCTTTTTGAATCTGTTTGAACCTCTTATTGAAGAAATCTTTATAAAATCTAGGTCGTTTGACCCAGAGAAAGAGGAAAATCAAACGGGCTAAATTTAGATTAATACAGGAAAAAAAATTATCAAGAACAAAAAAAGAAGAAAAAGAGAAAAAAGAAAAAAGCTTGAAAAACTAATAAAAACTCCACACGGAAGATTAAAGCCCCCCCACTTTAGGGGGCAATTTTTTTACTTCCTTCCTCTTTGGGGAGGGTTATCCTCCCCAAAGAGGAACTCTAAGTGTTTATCCCTGGGGCACCCCTCACATCCGAGGGGCTCACCCCATAAAATTTGACACTTTACCTCACCCTTAGAAAGGGGGAGGGTGAAAATCACCTCACAAGCATTGAGGGGATAGGTTCGTGGATTGCCCATCCCATCTAAGTAAATTATTTTTTGGTTCTTCATGCCGCACCTCCTTTTTATTTTTTTTTAAAAAACGGGGACTTGCCCCGTGCTAGAGACAGGACTTATGCAAACCCTGCCCCTAGCACAAATTCCACAGCATCTTCTTTTGTTCTTATCTCACCCTCCAAAACTTTTAGTTCAACCGCTGTCAGTATTTCGCTAAATACTGGACCAGGTTTAAACCCAAGCTCTATTAGATCTCTGCCTGTTAAAACTCTTTCTCTCTTTTCTACCCTCTCAAGCTCCTCTTTAAAGGGGAAAAGATGATGAAAGAAAGTTTTAAGCCTATCTTCGTAGTCAGGCTCTTTATCTACACCTCTACTTGCAAGACTATCTGCCATAGCAACGATAAACAGTTCCCAAAGATAAGGAACATCTTTAATTAAATTTCTTTTAGCCCGAATAGTAAGCGTCCCCTTCTCAAACTCGGAAAACATCTGATAGGGACGCATATGGCTTTTAACTAAGAGAGCTATCCTTTCTCCTAAATCTCTTTTAAACCTTAATCTTTCAGCTATTTTCAGAGCTAAATCTGATGAAACAATTTCGTGTCCGTAAAATACAATCCCTTCCTCGGTCTGTTTAAAAGTATATCCCTTGCCAAGGTCATGAAAAAGGCTTGCCAGTTTTACCGAAATGATAAAATCCTTATCCACCTTCAAATCCTTAGGCAAGCTACGCCCAAGGTAAGCTTCAGGGTTCTTTAAAATGGCTTCTGCCCACTTTAAACTCTCAAGCATGTGCCCCCAGACATCAAGATGATGATACTCAGGCTGAGGGACATTTCTGCAAGGGTTGACCTCCGGGAAGATTACCTCAAGCACGCCATCTTCATCCATTAGACAGAAGGCCTCATAGGCCCGGTCAGTTAAAAGTATTAATTCAAGCTCATGAAGTATTCTTTCAGGTGCAGAATGCTTTAAACTTTTAGCATGCTTAGCAAACCATTCTCTAGTCTTCCTCTCTAATAAGCCATATCCTTTAGCAAATAAACGATATCCCCGTAGGATCCTCAACGGATCAGCTACTATGTTTTCCTCTGCAATTGCCCGAACCCGTTTTTCCTTTAAATCTACATAACCTAAGAAAGGATCTATAATATCAGTTCTATCCTCGAATAAACTTTCTACCGGCATAGCCATAGCGTTTATGGTAAAGTCTCTTTGCTTAAGGTCCTCTTCAATGGATTTCCCTTGTTGAAGACTTATGTCGATAACAGCCCAAGGATTAGCAACCCGGTAGATACCAAATTCCTGTGAAAGCTCAACAAAAGTAAACCCAAGGTCTTTTGCAAGCTTCTTCGCTATCTCTTCAGCGTTCCTTTCAACCACTAAATCAAGGTCGTTAAAGGATTTACCAATGAGGATGTCCCTCACCGCTCCACCAACGATAAACATCTTCTCGGTCTTTGATAAATTAAAAAGATAATTTAAAACTTTTGTAAGCATACCCCCCTCCTTTTTGTTTTTTTTTATTTTCTTTTTTACTTTTTTTAGAATTTAAGAAATTTAAAATTTGAAAACCCCTTAAGGGTTCGTAAAATCTGGGTTTTCACCCCAGACAAAAGGAAAATCAAACTTACTTGAATATATTATTAGCACAGAATTGACAAAAATTAGCAGAAATGAAAAGAAAAGAAGAAGAGGAAAAAAACTCCACACAGAAAATTAGAAACAGGGGGGGGACCCCCTGTTTCATTATTTTATTATTTTTTCTATTACTTTTTCCAGTCTTTTTTTTGTAATTAGTTTGCTATTTCTAAAAGGAAAAATTTCTTTTAGCTCTTCAAAAAAGTAGGGTCTTTGAAAATCTTCCAAAATGAAAGGCATAGGGTAATAAAATTTTTTGGATGTCGTTGTAATGTGCTTAAATAATTTTTGATTTTGACTCCCAATAATAGAATAATACGTCCATGAATACAGAGGCAAAGGCTTCCTTTCTTTGCGATAGTCACTTGCGTCTTTTTCTTTGAATTGGAATAAAAAATCAATAAATGATATGCCCGTAATTTTTCCGTATCCGTCTAGTACAAAGTAGATATTATTAAGGATTAATCCTTCCCTAATTATTTCAATCTCGTATAGTACATATTCACCTTGTTTTTTATTCTTTTGAATCGTTTGAAAATATGGCCTTATAATAACTGGAATTTCTTTAATCTTTTCAACTAACTCCATCTTCTCCCCTCCTTTTTTTAATTTCCCCCCCGTCCCAGCCACGGGGGAAGGTTTTAAATTGTTAAGGCCGGGCTGGGCGGCCCCGTCCGTGAGGGTCATGGCTGCTCTGTGATATACCAGCCATGACTCCCAAAAATCTCGTTTAAAAGTTCGTTTAGCTCTTCAAACTTTCTTTTTTCCCAATCCTCTTCCTCATCTTCAAATGTTTCATACCACTCATATGCCAATTTCCACCACATCCAATCTTTTTCTTTCATTTTCATTTTTCACCTCCTTTTTTGTTTTTTTCTTTTTTTTTCTTTTTTCCTTTTTGTGCCCTTTGGGCAATACCCCACTCGCCCCATCAGGGGCGAAAAAACAAAGCTTTATAAACTTTCTTTATTTTCTAACTCACAAAAAACTTAAGAACCCCTACACGAAGGGTTCTCTAACCGAACTGGAGCCGTAAAAAAGCCCCAGAGAAAAGACCTGAAAAAAACTGAAAATTTCCTTCCAAAAGTCTGAGGCTTCCCGCCCCAGAAAAAATTCACTTGCTTCAAATTTACTATTAACACAAAAAAAAATTTTGTCAAGAGGGGGGGGTTAAAAATTCTTCTAAAAAAAGCCCTAATAAATGAGAAGCCCCTTCCCTTCCCATTCATCAAGGCTCAAACCAAAACAAAACCTCAACCACCCTTCCCCACCCCTCCCCCCCTGGGATGTCTCCAGGGGGGTTCGGGGTTTTTCTTTTTTGTTTTTTGCTTTTTTTCAGTTTCTCCCCCTCTTTCCCTAAAGCTGTGGTGTTGCTTTGGGTGTTGCTTTGGATTTGGGTGTTTTTTCCTGCATAGCATCCCCCCTTTGTGTTTTTTGTGTTTTTTTCTCTTTCAACTGCCTTTTCCATCATAGCCCACCTCCTCCTTTTTAATTTTTTTATTTTTTCATCCCGAGTGTTGCTCGGGATGGTAAAAGTTTAAAAAGGTTTTAACTCTTGCACTCTTTTATTTTTTTTGACTATTTTTCGTTGACTATTTAATTTCACAACTTAGTGACTTTACAACTTAGAACTTATTGAATCTTTTCTTCCAAACAATTTTCACAATGATATTGACCGTTAAGTAAAAACGCCCTATCTACTTCCCTTCCACAGCAATCACAACGAATAAAACCCCACACAAGGGCTCCATCCTCCCAAGTCTCCTCCAGAGAGAGCAATCTCCCATACCGGGAGAAAAAAGAAAAACCATCAAACGAAAAAGCTACATCAGAGTTCATACCTCCACCCCCTCCATCTATTTTGTATCTTTCTGCTTTTTAACAAAGCAGAAAGATTTTTGATTTCTACAGAAAAATAAAAAAACAAAAAAACAAAAACTTGAAAACCTAAAAAAAAACTAAGACAAGGATTTTGACCTCGCTCTCAAGAATAGCCTAGAGCTCCTGCTCCAGACTAAAAATACGACCCTTTCAAAAGACTATACCACATCTTTAATTCTTTGCAAGAGGAGGAAGAGAAGAATCAAAAAAATCGAAAAAAAAAGAAAAAAAAAGAAACAAAAGAGAAACAAAACAAAAAAGGGAGGGGAGTGCCCCTCTTTATTTTTTTTAAAAAAGGGGCATAGCCCCCCCTTGATGCCCACCACTATTCAAACACTGGAGCGGGCATCATAAATGCCTTGATGTATATTTTTAAATTGTCAGAATGAGGAATATAGATTCTTCTTATCTCTAAGTCAATGATAGAATCACCTTCTTTTAAAGAATAATTTCCTTTCCTAAAAATTCTAAATTTACCTTTTATAAATAATCTGTTAGGATCCCAAATATCCCATTCTTTCTCATCCCAGTTAATAATATCTTCTATATATCCGTTTGAAAAAAGTTTCTTTTCAATCATCAATAACGAATAAACCGCCATCCTTGCATAATAAGGTACATCATTAATCCTGATTATGTAATCACGAAAAATCACATCAAAATATCCATTCATCTTTCTAACTTCAATTTCTACTCCTTCTGTAATCAGTTCCCTATAATTCTCCTGTACCATCATACCTCCACCTCCTTTTTAGTTTTTTTTGCAGGCACTGCCCTATAAAAAGAAAACAGTGCCTGAATTTTTAGTTATAGTTATTTGTATTTTTCTTCGAAATATTTTCTCACTTCATCTGGAATGCGTATCACTGTTCCCGCTTTTTCAATATCATCAAGGAGGTTCAAAATCGAATTCGTGTTATATTGAGCAAGAAGTTTCATAATAGTTTTGATAAATTTCCCTCTTTCGTCTTGTGGAATTTTAGTCGTTTCAGCATATTTTAGAAGCTTCTCGCTCTCACCAACCCCTAATTTTCCTCTTCTGTAAGTATATTCACTTAAAAATTGCTCACTTAAATAAACCCAAATGGGGAGACAAACAAGAAGCGTTCTATATTTTGAAAGCTTAATAATCGGCGTCTTTTTGTTTAAATATCCTAAAATAATCTCTTCAGTAAAAATAATTGCTTTGAAAATTTTGTTTTGCCCATCAATCGTATCAACTAAAACAAAATAAAATGGTATATTGGCACAAAGCTCCCTAATTTCGTACAACCTTGGAAAACTTTTGGTAGCAACTGGATAAAGTTGTAAACCTCCTTTCATCTCTTTAAAAAGTTTCCATGCTCTTTTAACTCTATCCATAATACACCTCCTTTTTTTGTTTTTTTTTATAAAAAAACTTTTCACTTTTTTCTATTTTGAACTCTATTTTGAGCTCTAACCGAGCTCCTTGACAATCCGGTTCCTACAGAACCGGATAAAGGGGAACAATCAAACAACTCAATTTTACTCTAACACATTAAAAAAAAATTTCAACCACACACACCTACCTCGCAAATCCAGTTACCTCTCATGCCAGTTTTTTTAAAAAAATATACAAACAGAAAAACGCACACACCTAAAAAAACCCTAAAACCATGCTCCTCCCACACCAAAAAAAAGCCGTCGAATCCTTCAACGGCTACGCCTACCTCGCCTGGGAAACAGGAACCGGTAAAACACTAACCGCCCTCAAAATCGCAGAAAACTTCAAAAACGTCCTCATCATCTGCCCAGCCTCAACTACACACCCCGTCTGGCAATCAGAAATCGAAAAATGGAATATCAATATCCCAAACTACAAAATCATTAGCTACGATAAATTCCGCCGAAACTACCAATCCATCCTCAAAGAAAACTTCTGGAACCTCATCATCCTCGACGAAGCACATAAACTAAAAAACATAAAAGCTAAAATCACTAACATCATCATGAAAATCTTCCCAAAAACCTATAAAATAATGCTCTCAGGAACTCCCTTCGAAAAACCAGAAGAGTACTACTCCCAACTACGCATCCTACGACACGACCACCCCTTCTCCCACCTCTCATACCAACAATACAAATACGCCTTCTTCATACTACACAAAGAATTTAACTACATCATCGACTTCCTCTCCCCTCAAATAAAACAATCCTTCCTCAATAAATACGTACTCCCTTTCGTCCACTTCCTCCGCCGAGATGAAATCATAGAACTACCTCCCCTCATCGAATCAAATAAATACTTCCTCTCTAAAAAATACCACCCTTCCGCCCAACCACTCCTCTCTAAACTCAAAGAAAACTCCAATAACCCACTCCAAACCTTCATGACAGCCTACCAACTCTCCGCCCTCCAACTCGAAAAAATAGAATATACCTGCGACTTCATCTCCGATAACAAACAAACCATAATCTTTAGCTTCTTCCTTAACCCACTCCTCGAAATCACAAAACTCATAAGCCACAAAAACATCTACCTCATCCACGGACAAAATAAAAAAGACCTACAAAAAGCAATCCACCTCGCAGATAAACCAATACTTGCCACCTACTGCATCTCAGAAGGTATCAACCTCACCCAATACAAAAACATCATCTTCTTGTCGCTTCCCCTCGCCTGGCGAACCTACGAACAAGCACTATCCCGCGCCTGGAGGTTTGGTCAACCATCTAAAGTCTACCTACAACGTTTGATGCACGGAATAGACTCCTACATCTGGAAAATCCTTTCACAAAAAAGAAATGTGTTAGAAGAAGTGAAAAAAATCAGCTCAAAGCAAAAAGAACTAACGTTTGATCCTGAAAAAGAAGAATTGCCGTTTGATTGCTACTAATCCTTGCCACTCTAAAGTTTGATATAACCTACAAACCATAGTTTGCTCCTTGCCTTCCCGCCCCCCCCCAAATAAAAAACTTAAACCATCCCGCCTTTCCTGCAGCCCATCCCCCTCTTTACTTCTACAAAATTTTTAGTAAAATAATCAAAAACCCTTAGTTAAAAAAAATAAATGACTAACCACCACACACAAACCACAACCTTACATCACCTCTCAAAACACTACACCTTAAAAGAACCAAAACTCCTTTACATAATAAAAAATCGAAAATTTGAAAGAATAACCATCGAAATCTTAAATAACCTCGCCCCTATCGCCTTCTTCCCAAATGAAATAACCCCCTACCCCATCCTTAACTTTAGCTTCAAAGGACTCTTCATCAAAAACCAAATAAACTACAAAAAAGAACAAATCCTCAACATTGAACTCGAAATCCCCACCATAGGAAAAATCCCTATGTGCATCGAAATCATCTGGATAAATCACTCAGAACCCAAAGGGGGCGGTGTTGAAATCCTCGACATACCACCAGAATATAAAACAAAATGGGCACAATTCATCAAAATATGCACCACACTCAAAAAATTAAAAAAAGAATACCTAAAATTGCAAAACGAAAAAACTTAACCCCCTGCACAAAAAAACCAGTTACCCCCCCCTTGACATATGTTTTACATGAGTTAAAATAAATTTTACTTGACACATCTAAAAAAAATATGCTAAAAATGGAAGGAACCTTCTATGCCAAATAACCCAATGCTCCACAACTGGGCTACCACTAAAGCTAAATACCGCAGCGGACTCTTCCACGATAAATACATCGGACTCAGAATACCCTCCTACATCTACTCTCAACTCAAAGAAGAAGCCTATAAACGAAATATGAAACTCTCTACCTTCATAAAATTTTTAATAGAAAAAGCCATCCAAACCCTAGAAACACAAAACTTAGAAAACGAAAAAAATTAACCCCCCAAAAAGGGGGTTAAATGGATTTTTGAGAGGAGGGTACTATTATGGGAGATCCCTCGGATACCTCCAAATTAAACCATTTTTCAAATATGTCAAGTATTTACCTCAAATTATATGAACTCTTCATCGAAAAATTTGGCATCAAATTTTGCCCAATCCGCTTGGGACCCTACTCCAAAACACCCATCGACACGGGCTGGACTGACCCAGACTACGACCCAAATGTGGTTAGCTGGCCTCGGCACTTCGGTAATATCGGCATCATCCCAGGCCGAAGCAACCTCCTCATCATAGACTGCGACACGGAAGAATCAATCCAATTCTTCATCGAACTCGCAAATAAAATCAACCTCCCACTTGATACCCTCACCGTCAAAACACGACGTGGCCAACACTACTACTACTATTGCACCTTCTCCTCAGCACTCGAAAAAAAACAATTCATAAACCAAAACCTCAATGTCAAAATAGATGTCCTAGCAGGTAATAAATGCCAAGCCGTTGCACCCTACTCCACTTTAAAACTTGACCACGAAGGAAATATACTCAAACCTGATGCCAAAGAATTTGTCCTCTTTAATTACGAACCTATAAACATCCCTGAGAAACTTCCCGAAATCACACCAGAACTATACAACCTACTAATCAATGAACTTGAAAAAACACTCCAAAAAACAAAAGAAAAAACACAAACCACAGCCACCGTAATCACAACACCAACCGAAGAAAAAAATCTCACAGACGAAGAAATACAAAAAATCGTCGAAATAGTCGAACCCTACTTCATAGAAGGACAAAGACAGAACTTGATCCTTTATCTGTCAGGCTACCTACGAAAAGACTTAAACATCAGCATCGATAGCGTTTATAAACTCTATGAACTCCTACAAACAGCTGATGATAAAAAAGATGAAAAAGCCCGGCTTGAAGCAATTAAAAGAAGCTACGAAAAAGACCTTGAAGCCATCGCAGGAAAAACAAAACTTAATGAAATTTTAAGCGAAGAAACCGCTGAAGAACTTGTCAATAAAATTAAACAAGCACTCGGAATACAAAAACAGAAAACTAAAAAAAAGAAAAAAAATGAACTCGACGAAGAACTACTTGAACAACTCTACCAAGAAATGCAAAATGAAGCAGACCAACAAAACACCCCAAGCGAGCTCGTCTATATTGAAATAAACAGAAAATCAAGAAAATTTGCCCGTTGCAACTACCGCAACCTCGCCATTGAATACGGGGCCTTTGAAAAGAACGAGTTTCTTGATAAATACTACTATGTCGTGCATCAAAAGGTTTTTGATTTCTGTATTCAAAAAATTTATGTCGCAAAAAATGTTCTAACGAACGAAAAAAAATACGAAATACACGTTGCATCAAATAATAAGGCTGAACCATATAACTTTTTTACGGGAGAAATTGATGAAATTTGGAACACAATTACAAAAAAACCATATGTGTTACAACCAGGTTTAGGATTACAAATCCTTACGGCAGTGCTGAGCCATTATTTATCAAATGGATTTTTCGAAGAAAAAATTGAAGAACTCCCGTTAGGGTTCTATTACTTCAATGATCAACTCATGGCTTCAAAATTTGAAGAAAAACCAGATTCACATGAAGAATTAAGAAAAGCAGCTCTGTTTTTAAATGACTACATCATGTCGCATCCAAACGCTCAACTAATAAGTAGCATAATTAAAGCAGGACTCTTACTACCTTTCTCGTTTGCCCAAAAACAGATGGTGCATCAAGGAAAACTTAGACAAAGAATGAAGTACTTGTTCCTGTATGGCGAAACAAAAAGCGGAAAAACTACTACAGCAACCCTACTCTCTTCAATTTGGGGGCAAATAAATAAAATAAGCTATGCAAGCTTCTGCACCGAAGCCCGTGCCTCAAAACATCTAAGCACTTCAACGCATGTGCTCATCATCGATGAAGTTAGCAAGGATTTAGAAACAAACCAAGTTAAAGAAATCTTAAAATACGCACAAGAAGACCTCATAGCACGAAGCATACAAAACAAAAACTTAAAGCAAGTGCACTACCCTGCCTTGGCAGGCATCATCATGACTTCTAATTCCCATTTTCCCTCCGACCCCGCCCTTTTAGAAAGGTTTTTTGTCTTCCATTTCAGAAAAAACGACAAAATCGAACACGACAAAAGACAACGCTATGAACGTGAAGATTTCCGAGTGCTCGAACCATTAGGACAATTTATCTATAAGTATATCAAAGTAAACGGCTTGAGAGACGACTACATTAACTACACTACTGAAATTCTTAAAACTTTTTACAAAGCAGCTGAGGTTGAGGCTGAATGGCTTGATTGGAATTTTACTCATGACACAGCTGAGACCGAAGAGGAACAACAATACACAAAAGAAGCTGAATTCTATAACGCTGTCATAAAATTCTTTAACCAAAATGTTAAACCACGCGATGGACTTTCTTTTGCAAAAAGCGTATACTACACGCTAAAAGAGATGACTTTTGGTCGGTGGATTTGGGTTGATGATAATAACATGGTTTACATCTCAAAAGATTTTTTAATCGAGCTAAAAAAAATTAACCGCTGTGAAATTAGAGATTTAGAAGAACTCTCCGCTCTTACTGGATGGGGAAGAAAAAAGAAACGCTTCGAATATTCTACTATATGGGTCGTATTCACGGGCGTAGAAGGTTTCTTCTATAGACTAAATTATATCCCTCAACTACTTACAAGCACGGAATTTAAAGAATGGCTCGCAGGTAGATTAGAAGTAAAACACCTCGAAGATGAAACTGTTCTAACTGAAGTTAATCTAACTCATTGACACAAAAACCTTTTTCAACTCCCTAACCTTCTTCCCCCCCCTCTCCTCCCCTGGAGGCCTTTATTTTCAAGCTTTTCGCTGTTGCCATGAGTCTCAAAAACTCCCTTCCCTGGAGCCCTTTATTTTCAAGGCGTACGCTGTTTCCATGAAACCATGGAAACATTTTTACCCCCTCCCCTGGAGCCCTTTATTTTCAAGGCGTACGCTGTTTCCATCGTTTCCACGATTCCGGAGGTGATATAGGGGGGGAGGGGGTATTTTTTTATCTGAAATTCACTTTTGCACACTAACCACCTAACAAAAAAAAGGGGGAGGGGGTATATTTTTTGGTGTGGAACAATGGAAACAATGGAACAAACAAGGAAAATCAAAGTTGATGAAAAATTTTGCGATTTTTTTCACATGGAAACAATGGAAACAACGGAAACAACGATAATTTAGATATTATATTTTATACTTTATATGAAAGATTTATTTAAAAAAAGAGATAGGACCTGCCCTACTTTTGTTTTTTTATACAGTTTTTTTTATACTATCCATTTAGTAATTTTATACAATTCATTTAACAATTTTTTTTTATCACAATATAATGCACAAAGAGTTTATATGGGCAAAAAGACGTTATGTAAAAAATCTATATCTTGAAACTTTGTGCTTTGTTATTAAGCTAAATGCATAAATAATTTTAGAAGAAAAAAAAGGAGGTGTAGTATGAAGGTAGCAAGCTTAAAAAACATCCCACCTACTCCTGAATATTCCAGAGAGGAGGAAGAGGATAAGGTGATTTATCTTTGGATGTACAATTATGCAATATGCCCTGAATGTGGAGGATACATTTGGAAGACAGATAAGGAGATTTATCTTTGGATGTACAATTATGCAATATGCCCTGAATGTGGAGGATACATTTGGAAGACAGATAAGGAGATTTATAACCAAAGGCGGGGTGTAGCATCTTGTGCTAATTGTGGGCATCAAGCATGGTTTACTTTTTTTATAAACGAAAAATCCATAGGATGGGTAATTCCTAAAGAAGATGTGTTTTTATTTTTGAGTAAAAAAAAGCTACCTTAATCTTTTATTTCTTTTAGATATTCTTTAAAAAGGTCATCAAAGGTAAATTCTTTACGATTTTTGAGTTCTTCAGCTTTTTGAGAGTAAAATTCAGCTTTTTTAGCATCGTCTATCGTACGATACAGAACAGTAAGAGTGTTATAAATATTTATTTTATTAGTTTTATCAGTAGTTTCTTCTAAAACTGCTTCATAACATCTTATGGCATCATCTACATTGCGTCTGTATACATTGGTTAACCCCATACCAATAAGTATAGAACAACGATTTTTTTTATCCCCCACTTTTTTTGTCAACTCCCAAGCCTTGTTGTAATAAAAAAGAGCTTTCTCTAAAAAACATATTCCTTTATGTCTCAAAATTACCCCTAGGCTTTCATAAATTTGCATTAAAATTTCTTCATCTTTAACTAATTTTTCTGCTTTTTTAAAATTTTTATAAGCACTTTTTAATTTCCCAGCTGAATAATAAGCTAACCCTAAACAAAAATAAGCTACTCCTTCTTTAGGATACTTTTGAATAGTTATTTTCCCGAGTTTGATGGCTTTTTTATATTCTCCTTCTTTAAGATGTTTTCGGCAAGTTTCAAGGATTTTTAATAAGTCAGTTTTTTTTGATTCCCCTATAAAAGCCCCCTTTTTTAAAATTTTTAAAGAGATTTTAAATTTTTAAAGAGATTTAAGTAACTTCTTTTAAATAGGAGTTTTTTAAATATGAGGCCCCCCGATTGAATACGCTAAATAAGTAAGAAAAAAAGAAAAAGGTAATTTGGGATTTCGGGAAGTTACTCCGGAGATTATAGAAAAGAAAAAAAACAGTTTCCTTCCAATTAGGGGTATTTATAAACGTTTCGAAATTTTAATAAAAATGTTGAGAAACGTGAATTGATAAAAAACATGGAAATTTATTATGTATCTTATTATCCATTTGAGGACGGAATTAAGATAGTGCAAAAAAAGGAATTACCTGTTATTGATGAGGTGCTCTATGTAGATAGGAGGGAAGAGGAGGCTGAACCAAATCTTGTATTTTCGTGCTTTGTTATTTATAGGTTTAATAGGGTTTTTGTGGTTAGGCGGTCAATTTATTTTGCTTTGGAAAAAAGTTGGATAGGCAGCGGGGAAGATTTATTTTTAGTAGTCTTAAAAAAAATCAGGAGATTGTTGCAATAGTTGATTGGATTAATTTGTTGTATGAAAGCGTATACATAATGGATTCGGGTTTTTTAGATAGATATTTAACCTATTTTATAAACCAAGGGGGCATTTGGACATTAGCTTCAGAGGATTTAATAAAAAAGGAAATGCGTAGGTATGGTCGTGGGTATTCTTATTTGAAAGAAGTATTTAAGACAGAATGGAAAAAGTTAAACATGATTAGGGAAAATAAGAATGTTTAGAAATAAGGTATAGGATGAAGGAGTTTTATATTATTTTTTATTATCCTTTAGATTATGGGATAAAATTAGCACGGAATAAGGATATTTCTGTAGCACAAGAGATAGAAGAGAGCTTAAAAAAAGAGATATTAGGAAACTGAATTGATCCCCCTTTTGATAGTAACCTTTTTAGAAGAAACTGTTCGGAGACGAGTGGGATCATAGTTTGATTTTTTTTCTTCCTCTTAACGGCGAGAAGGGTGGTTACATTTCTTTAATTTCTATTAAAACAGTTTTTTTTTCGAGCTAGTTAAGAGTAAGAAAGCTGAAAAATTTAAAAAAAATCAAAAAAGGAGGAGAGATGATGGAGGCAAAAGTTGCGACAAGGGATTTAAGTAAAGTTCTAAAGCTTTGTAAAGAGGTAGCGGATAGCAAGGCTTCAATGTCTGTTCTTTCTACAGTTTTAATTAATATTGTTCCGGAAGAAGGGGTACTTGAGTTTTTAGCAACAGATCTTGATCAGGGATTTAAGGGTAAGCTTCAAGGGGAAGTAGAAGGGGAGGAGGGGGAGGCATTCTGTGTGCCTGCAAGTAAGTTCTATGAGGCAATCAAAAACTTTCCTGAGGATGAAGTCCTACTTGTTAAGGAGGACTCACGCTTAATTGTTCGTGACCCGGCAGAGAGGATAACCTATGAGATAGCTCTTGGAGATGCGTCTGAGTTTCCAGTTTTACCTGATTTTAACGAAGAGGAAGCAATAGAAGTTCCTGGTCATATTCTTTCTTTACTTATAGAGAAAACATCATTTGCGAGTAGTCGAGATAAGAACATGTTTGTGCTTTCAAGTGTTTTTTTTGAGGCGTTAAAGGATGAGGGGAAGCTTCGTGTGGTAGCTTCTGATGGTCATAGACTTTCTTTGTTTGAGACTGAAGTAGTAGGTATAGACAAAGCTAAATTTTCTTCATTTATTCTTCCACGTGAGGCAGCTGAGGAAATAGCAGATTTAAGTGAAGATGAGCTTATAGTTAAGCTTGGTTTTATTAAGAATTATGCTGTTTTTTGGACAAGTCTTGGTGTATTTTTCAGCAGGACCATTGAGGGAAGCTTCCCCGATTACCGAGCGGTAACCCCTTCAACCTTTGAAAGGGTGGCGAAGATTGATAGAAAGCGTTTTATTGAAACTTTGAAGAGGGTTTCTTTGATATTAACAGAAAAGTTTAAGCCTGTTATTCTGACTTTTGATCAAGGGAAACTAATAGTAGAAAGTAAAGAAAATGAGCTTGGTCAAGCAAAAGAGAGGATATATTGTGAATATGTGGGTGAGAGATTTAGTATTGTTTTTAATGCGGGTTATTTACTTGATGTTCTTCAAGTTATTGATGCGGATGAGGTTGAAATGAAGATGATTGATGAGAAACGTCCAGTTGTGCTTTTAGACCCCCGGCAGGAAGGCTTTCTATATGTGGTTATGCCAATGATATTGTAATATGTGGGGATATTCCCCCTTGATGCATAAATATAAATAGAATAAATAAAAAGGAGGAGGTCGGCGATGGAGAGTTTAATGAGAGGTATGTTAACCTTAACTATTATTACTCAAAGGGCAACAAGCCTTAATTATGGAGAAAATATTGGGAATGTTTCTATCCTTAAGAAACTATCTTTGGGGGATGGTTCTCAGTTTACTTATGTGTCGGATAAGGCTCTTAAGTATGAAATAAAAAGAAAAGGGAAAGAAGAAAAGGGGTGGAAACTGATGGATGAAACGATAAAAAAAATTATTGAAAATCTTAAAAAAGAAAAGGAGAAAGATAAAAAGAAAAAAATAGATGCTAATAAATTTGCTAAAACATTGATTGAGGTATATGAAGAATTTGATTTATTTGGTGGGATGTTTACTAAGGATTTATTCAAAGGCGAGCTAGAAGGTGGAGATGATGGGGTTAAAAGGATTTCACCTGTAAAGATAACTTATGCGTTTTCTATTTCAAAATTTCAAGGGGATATGGATTTTATGAACAATATTGATGCATTTAATAGGTATATAAAATACTTGGTAGAAAAAGATTCTAGGAAACAAGTTATAGCTCAATCTGAACAGCATACTTCGTATTATCATTATACAATAGCGGTTGATTTAGATAGGATTGGTGTTTTAGAAATTGAAGATGGTATTGAAGATGTGCTACCAGCTGAAGAAAAAGTAAGAAGAATAAAGGAACTTTTAGATATAATAAGGACCCTTTCAAGACAAATAAGGGGAAGGCATGAAAATTTTTCTCCTGTTTTTGTCGTAGGTGGAATTTATAAAGTAAAAAATCCTTTCTTTATGGGGTGCATAAATGCAATGGAGGTTGAAGGGGGAAAACCGCTCTTAGATATAAACAGAATTCTTGATTGCAAGGGAATGATTCCTGAAGAGCAAAGGGAAAACACTCTTTGTGGCTTGCTTTCGGGATTTTTTGTTAACGAAGATGAGATAAGAGAGAAGTTAAATTGTAAGAGAGTGTGGGAGGTTTTTGAGGAGCTAAAGAGGAAGGTGGAGGAAGTTTATGGAGTGTTTGAGGGTTAAGCTATACACACCGACGGGTTTTTTTAAAACTCCATTATCTATAAAAGGGATCGAAACTTATCCTCTTTTGTCTTATTCCACAGTGATAGGGCTTATTTATCAGGCTATAGGAAGAAAGTGGAAAGGTGAGCATTTTCAAATTTCCATTCAAGGGGATTATCAGGCTATATTTAGGGATTATGTGTGGTTTAAGAAGTATGATTCTATGTTAAAGAGACCTGAACATCGTCCATTACAAGTTCCTATTCTTTATAATCTTTGTCTTCTTATTCACATAAAAGCAAGCGAAGAACTTTTGAAGGAAATTGAGAACGGTTTAAAGGAGCCGAAAACACTTCTTTTTTTGTCGGGTGGAGAGTATCCTGTGAAGGTGGAAGAGGTAAAAAGGCTCAAGTATTATGAGAGATTTATTTCTAAAGGGGAGAAATTTTTGTTGAAATATAATGCTTATATACCAAAGGAGCTACTATATGATCTTAGTTTTTCGGGGTCTGATGTAGGTTCTGAGGAGGGGATACTTTATACACTTCCTTATTTTTATAAAAATTTAGATAAGCCGAGGGTTTTTTCTTATGTTGATGTTTATTATTTTTTGAAGGGAACTCGAGTTTATGGTCCTTTAGTATTTGATGAGGATGGTGGTACGATATTTTGGGCGGACTCACAGGTAGAAGAGGTAAGAGGAGGGGTAGCGGAAGAAGATGAGGGATACATTAAGTTTTATGCAGGAAATTGGTTAATGGCTAGTGCTTGCGTGGGGGCTTTAAAGGTTTTGGAAAATGCTGGGGAGGATGTGGGAAAATATGTGGAGGGAAGATTTTTTAAAATACCAAGAAGCTTGTGGGAAAAACTACGAGAGTTTTATGCGGATTATCTTTTGAAAGACAAAGAAAGAGCTAAGTCTTTATTAGAAAGAGAATATAAAAAAAAAGGTGGAGAAATTAATCCTTTTAGTGTTCTTATAACTAGCAGTTTTTCAGATTTTTATCATAATAGCGTGTTTACCAATCCTATTAGTATAAACAAATTTAAAGATTATTATTCAGAAAATTTAGAGGGAGTTTTGGTAAAAGTTAGGAAGTATTTTTTAGATGCATGTGAGAGATTATTTAATAAAGAAAAAAAAGAAGTTTCAAATAAAGAAAAAAAAGAAGTTTCAGGCACATGTTTTTTTTGTTATGAAAGGCAAGCGGAGGATTATGTAGATGCTACCATGTTTACTCCGCTTTTTGCAAGTTTAGAGACTGCGAAAAATTTTGTGTGGGATCCAATAGGTATATGTAAGGAATGTAAGTTTTTGCTTTATTTTGCGTGTGTGGGTTTTCATAAAAAGACAAATGGAAAGTATTTGTTTGTTTATATTCCAGACAATCTTTTAGAAACTTACAGTATAAATTTTAAGTTTAGTGTAAAGAAAGATATAGAACAAGATAAGTTTAAGGGTTTTTGGGATGTTGTGAAGCATATTTTAGAATTTGAAAAACAAAAAGGGAAGTGGGCACTACAAAACATTTATTTTGTGGAGATAGAGAAGGTAGATAGAACTACTGCAAATATATATTCTTTTCATATAAGCCCCAACTTAGCTAAAGCCATCCGTGGGTTGATTGATCACTATCCCAAAAACTTTCGAAATATTTTTTCCGAATTCCTTTTCTACATCTACACTGGGCGGTCTCTTTATGAATTTTTGTTTTTTTTGTTATTAGGATTTTCCCGGAAAGAAAGTTATAAGAATTTGAAGGCTAACACGATAGATGCTAGAATAGTTGAAGCTGGAAGGGATATAAGGGAAAATATGAAGTATTTAACTCCAAATTTACTTTTCTTTATTAACTTTCAGGAGGAATTAAACAAGCAAGGGGGGTTAAATATGAGCGAGCAGAAAAATTACAATTATGTTGATCGGGCTTTTTGGGCAGGGCAAGCCTTAAAAAGGCTCTACAACGAAGACGAACGCACACAGAAAAAGCTTGAATCGCTCACTTACAGACTGCTTGAAGCAGTAAGAAGGAAAGACCAAGAATACTTCATTCACAACTTAATAAGGGCTTACCTTGAGGTGGAAAAAGAAATTCCAGATTTCTTCAAGGGGGCTTTAGATGATAAAAACTTTAGCAAGATTGCTTACGCTTTTTTAATAGGGCTAAACTCTGAAGCAAAAAGAAAAATAGAGAAAGATGGTGATAAGGAAGGGACTTTAGATAATGATGAGGAAGGAGCTTCAGAGTCAGCTTAGTAAGCTTTGGGCAAAGAGTGATGGCACTACTATAAGAGAGCACACAGACAAGCTTTTAGAAAATTTAGAAAGACTAAAGGCTTATTATAAAGACGAGATAGAAGCACTTATTCCGAAGGAATTGCCTAGGGGGCTGAAAGAGAGATTTTGGGAAATTTTGGGGCTTGCTTGTGAGTATCATGATTATGGTAAGATACATTGTAGATTCCAAGAAAAGATTGGAAATAGAAATATAAAACATATAAAACCTATAAAGGGTCTTCCAGAAGTAAGGCATAATCTTTTATCCCCTGTATTTGTTGATGTGGAGGATGAGCTTTTACGGGAGATTGTTAGTCTTTTGGTGTTGCATCATCATTCTGTGGAAGTGGGGAAAATATCTATTGAGAGTGTAGAAAAGGTATTAAGAGAGGAGTTTAAAATTGAGGACTGCACCGTAGGATTTATGTTAGGGAAGAGTGAGGAGGGTTATTTAAAAAAAGATATAGCTAAAGTGTTTAAAATTCCTGTGGATGAGCTTATTCAATACTATCAACTTTTAAAAGGGCTACTTCTTCGAATAGATCATGCAAGCAGTTCAAGGTGGGCAAAGGAGGTAGAGGATGTCCTGCCTGGGGATGTGCTTTCTTTTGTGGATGAGTTTTTCAGACAAAAGGGTAAATTTTTGAACGAGATGCAAGTTTTTGTCCGAGACAGCAGACACAAAAGCCTTGCAGTGATAGCACCAACGGGAGCAGGCAAGACGGAAGCGGGCTTTATCTATCTCCAAAAGAAAGGCTTTTTTATGTTGCCCTACAGAGTTTCCGCAAATGGCATTTACGTGCGGGCGGAAAGACTTTTGGGGAATTATGCGGGGCTTTTACACTCAAGTGCTTTGAGCTATGTGCTTGAAGAAGAAAAAACAAGAAGCATGGAAGAAAACAGGGAAGACATTCAAAATAACCTGGAAGCCTCAGCCTTTCTTAACTATTTTCTTTCTTGCAACTTTGCCAAGCCAATAATCATATCCACTCCAGACCAACTTATGCACTTTGTTTTTAGGTATAAGGGCTTTGAAAAGTATTATGCAACTGCTCTTTACTCGAGGCTTGTAATCGATGAACTTCAGTCTTACGACCCTATAACTTTAGCTTTTATAGTGCAAGGTTTGGAGGTTTTAGCCCAAAATGGAGGAAAGTTTTTGGTTATGACTGCCACATTCCCTGAGTTTTTAAGGGAAAGGTTTGAAAGGATGGGAGTAGAGTTTAGAGTCTTCAAAGAAGAAGCCAATCCTCATCATCATGTTCAGATTATAGACGAAAGCATTGATAATTGGGTAGACAAAATTGTAGAGTATTCCCAGAGGTCTAAAGTGCTTGTAGTGGTAAATACCGTAAGAAAGGCTATTGAGCTAAGGGAAAAGCTAAAAGATAAACTCCCTCATGCCAAGCTTTTGCACAGCAGGTTCATACTCAAAGACAGAAAGAAAAAGGAAATAGAGATAATGAAATTCTTTGACAGCCAAGAAAAAGGCTTGTGGATTACCACTCAGCTTGCGGAGGTATCACTTGACTTTGATGCGGACTATCTTTTCACGGAACTTTCCACTGCAGATAGCTTAATACAACGGATGGGAAGATGCAACAGAAAAGGACAAAAATCAACCGATGAACCTAATGTATTCGTATTCACAAAGGTTTGTTCCGGCATAGGTCCTGTGTATTACAAGCATCTGCACGAGAGCACTTCATGGAGCCTTAAAGACGGGCTGTGGGATTGGGATTTTAAATGGGAGCTTGTGGAAAAGGTTTATTCGGAGTCTGCTTTGAAAGGCACGGAGTATTGGGAGAAGTTTAGAAGGGCTGAAAGCTACATAAAGAGCCTTTGGGAGGGAGGGAATAGTCTTATAAGGAGTAAGATAGAGGCTCAAGACCTTTTTAGGGATATAAGAGCAGTGCAAGTAGTTCCCAGCCAATTTAAAGGAAAGGTAGAGCCTCTACTTGAAAAATGGGAAAAGGCTAAGGGAGATTTTGTAAGTAGGATAAGTTTTTTTAACGACATCCTTGAATACAGCTTTTCTTTTCCTGTGTGGTCTGTCAAAGAGTTAGAAAGACAAAGAATTCACGACAAACTTGGCATCTACTACATAGAGGGAGACTATAGCGAAGACACGGGCTTTATATTAGAGCCCAAAGCTGACATGGAGCAAACGGAAGCGGAAGCGGATAAAAAAAACAGAAAGATAATGTAATCTGAATGGTGGGGATAGTGAGTTATTGTTACTTGTTTTTTAAAAATAAATAAAGAGCAAAAAGTTTTTAAGGCAATTTGTTCTTTGACAAGTGAATATTGCACTTTCCACACGGTGGTCCTCTTTCTTCTTCGTTATCTTGAGTGTTAGCGAGGGCTTAGTGAATCTGAAACAGAGAATAGCTCCTCCATTGAAAATCTTAAAAATTAAGACATGAGAGGGGGTGTTAAATTTTTTATCATGCATGACTGAGGTTTTTCGGAAATATACCTTGTTTTAGGGGGAGTATTATTTTGACTAAAGTTAGAAAATATCTTATATTTAAAGCGGTTAGTTTTTGAGGTTTTTAATTTACCGTGTGGAGTAGGAATCCACTTATTTTGACAAATAGGGCAAGAATAATCTTCAGTTTTTAATTTACCGTGTGGAGTAGGAATTCGACTTTTACAGTATTGCAAGTGTTTTAAAAGTTGTGTTTTTAATTTACCGTGTGGAGTAGGAATAGCACACACTTGTTCAAAAGACACTTCAAAATGCAAAGTTTTTAATTTACCGTGTGGAGTAGGAATATGACCGCACCTCGCACACCATCCCACGCCTATTTTTGTTTTTAATTTACCGTGTGGAGTAGAAATCACAAGATAACTCAATAGGTTTGCCTCCTTCATCTCCGTTTTTAATTTACCGTGTGGAGTAGAAATAATTTTGTAAGCTCTTTACCCCTGTAAGCTCACGAAGTTTTTAATTTACCGTGTGGAGTAGAAATTTCTTTCTTATTAAGTCAAAGGTCAGGCTTGTCAAAGGGTTTTTAATTTACTGTGTGGAGTAGAAATTTACTTGTGCTCTTTTCCTTTGTAATTTGTTTTTTTTTGTTTTTAATTTACCGTGTGGAGTAGAAATTGCAACCCGGCGGCTAAAAATCTGTGAAAAAGTGTTGTGTTTTTAATTTACCGTGTGGAGTAGAAATGTGGCTCGAGCTTTTTGAAGTCTTCTTTCTCGTATTTGTTTTTAATTTACCGTGTGGAGTAGAAATTTTTTTCTTAAAGCCCAATCTTTTTCCATCTTTTCTGTTTTTAATCCACCGTGTGGAGTAGAAATAAATTATGAACTCGGAAAATCCGACCCCCGCCTCGCTGTTTTTAATTTACCGTGTGGAGTAGAAATATTTGTCAAAATAAGTGGTGGAAGTTCACAAAGGAGTTTTTAATTTACCGTGTGGAGTAGAAATTCGTGTGGAGCAGAAATCTTGACAGACAAAAAATTTGTGGTAAACTAAACTAAAATAAACTAAAAAAAAGGAGGTGTGTTATGATGAAGAAGGTTGTAAGTCTGATGGCTGGTTTTGGAGTAGTTTTGTCATGTGCTTGCCCCTTTGCGGAAGCAAAAGAGGCAGTTGCGAGGTTTAAAATTGGGGAAAATAGGATAGGAATTAAAAATCCTGAGAAAATTAAACAAATTAATAAATTCAGAGAAGCAGTTAAAGGAGCAGCAAACTCTCGTATAGATCATAGTCTCTTTCAATCAAGATAAATTCTTATAACATACTTACCCACTGCATCATCTTGAAGATCTTGAAGATCTTGAAGATCTTGAAGATCTTGAAGATTATCTTTAAGATAGAAGGCGATGATGTAGTGGGAGGCTCCGTTTTTTAGTTTTAGTTCGTGGAATTCAACGGGTATTTTTTGTGCGATGTCTTCAAACTCTTCTTCGTTTAGTTCAGAGACTTCAAGTGTAATTTTTGTGTTTTTGTGTTTTATTTCAGTTGAAACAGTGCATCCGAGTTCATCTTCGATAACAAGCGAGGGGGGAAGCTTAAAAATGTTTTGAAACAATTCAATCAATGTTTTGCATTTTTCTTTTTCCATTTAAGCCTCCTCCCCTTTTTTAAACACTAAAAAGGAATATCGTCATTTTCAACTACTGTCTCATTAATAGTTGTTTCATTAGCAGTAGTTTTCTTTTCTACATTCCATTTCTTTAAAGCATCGATGAGTTTACTTGCCTCAGTTTTTGTAAGTTCATCTATAGAGGCGAGAGGCTTTTCTGAAGAGAGTAAAACATGATGCAAAAGTTCTTCTATGCTTAAGTTATAGCGTTTGAGGAGGTCTAAGATGTATCTTTTTTGGCTTTCTGTTATTTTATTTTCTATGGATTTTGTTTCTGATTTTTCTTCAGAAGGTTTAATTTCTTCTTTTTCTTCGTACTCTTGGGATTTTGGAAGTTCTATAACTTTAGGTTCAGCTACTGTAGTTTTATCTACAGAAGTAATAGAATAGGGATGTTCCTCTTCGGATAAGTTTTCATCTTCTTCAGTAGCAAGACCGAGGGCGAGGCTAAGGCTGTAGCGTTTAGCATAGGTGAGGATGCTGATAAAACTTTGCATGTTTTGCATTAACTGCATTTTGTCAGGAGAAGCAAGTGGTGCTTTAAAGGTTGCAACTTCTTGGTGGCCAAGGATATGGGTAATAATGCAGTGGACGATAACGATTTGGTTTTCTTTGTCGTATTCTTGTTTGAAATGGAAAGTTAAAAAATATTTTTTGAGGAGAGGTTGGATAGCTTTTACGATGTCGTCAAAAGTGGCATATTTGTAGCGAATTGAACCATCTTTATTGTAAACAACCTTACTTCTTTTGATTGGTTGAAGTTCCGATTGGAAGCCGTGGAGTGCTTTGAAAAATTCAATCTTAGCAATTTCTTTTTGGGTTTGTTCTTTTAGCTCAATGATTTTTTTTAGTGTTTCTGTATCTCCTTTTTCGACAGCGATTTTGATGAGATCAAGGATGGCATTTTCTACAAGTGGGGATTTTTCCGCAGGTTTAGGAGCAAGCTCTTCTTTTTTAGTAGTGCTTTTTTCTTTTGTAATAATGGCATCCATAAGTCTACCCTCCTTTTTTAATTTTGGGATGTTTTATATAGTGTAAGGAGGAGTAACCATTTTTTTTTAGGAAACATTTTTAAGCGAACACATTTTTTTATGTCTTTTTTACTTGACCAAATTCAAATTGTATGGTATAATATTAATGATAAAATGGGGGGAAATAGGAAAATGAAGGTTGAAGTTTTACGCAAGCGATTTTTGAGGGTAGTGAAAGAGGAGAGGGCGAAGGGGAGGAGGTATGAGGAGATTGCGTTAGAGATTGGTATTTCGATTGATACAATGAGAAAATTCATGTATAACTCAAAGAGGAATGTATCAGAGTTGACGCTTCGGAAAATAAAAAATTGGCTAGATAAAACAAAGAAGGAGGAGGTGGATTATGAGAGAGGATTTACGTGATTTTTTTTTAGAAGAAGACAAAACATTTGAGGATTTGCTGAAAGAATTTGATGAAGATGAGCTTTGGGGGGAATATATAGAAGATCATTTGAAGGAAGAAGAGGAGTGTAGGCAGAGGGCAAAATTAAAAAGACAAAAGAAAAGAAAGATGAAATAAAAAAAAGAAGGAGGTGGAGGTATGGAAGCCAGGGCACTTTCAGTTGTAGACGAAGAAAAGTCTTTTCCTTTTTCTTTTTTTCTCAACTATTCTTCGTTTTTGAATTTATCGTTAAAGAATGTTCAAAATGGAAATGGCAAGGCAGCAAGTTTAGGTGATGTTGGTATTAATGGGAGGGCGAATGGCAAGGTTTTAAGTGTCCAGGACTGGGAGGAGATGTGGAATTATGTAGTAAGTAGTCATTTTGTGCGGGATGAGATTAAGAGGAGGCATGGATATATTACAGGGATAACGGTAGAGGATTTAGTGAGGGATGCGTATGTAGTGGGGATTGAGGAGCTAAAGAGGTGTAGGGAGAGCAACAGTTGTGGAGAGTGTGGAAGTGTTGGGTGTGCTATTTGGGAAAGGAAGTTTCATGTTTCATTTCGTAAAGCGTTGAAAAGGCTTCAGGATCTTGGGAAGCGGAATGGTAGGGTTGATTATTTAGAGCTTGTGGAGGAGGGGGATGGGGAAGAAAGGTTGCCTACAACATATAGAAGGGATTGGGATTTAAGTGCGAATTGGAAGTTAGACCCGTTGATGATTTTTTGTTCGCAGGAGGAGGAGAAAGAAAAGAGGAGTAAAGAGGAAGCGAAGCTTGCTAAAGTGAGAGGAGCTTTGAAGAAGTTGGAAAAGAGGGAGAGGGAAGTTTGGGAGCTTCTTTTAAGTGGGATGAGTCCACATGAGGTAGCGGAAGTTCTTGGTTATCGGAAGGTGCAAGGAGTGTATATGGTGATTAGGAGGAGTATTAGGAAGATAAAAAGATTTGTGCGTGAGTGTTGATGTAGGGTTCACGGATTTTTATTTAGGTTTATGAGCTTTTCGAAGTCTTTTAGGCTTAGGATTACGAGGTCGTTATCGTGGTGCTTATTTGTGATGTGAACGATTAAGAGTGGGATTTTTTTTTTAGCATTTTTAACTGCTTGTTGATACCAAGAGAGGGCAACGAATTTTTTTCTTGTTTTAACTTCGATTGCGTATTGTTCAGTTAGGACGTCTTCACTGCCAAGTATTCCTACACGAATTCCGTCAAGTCTATTGGCGATAGCTTTTTCTGTTCGTTTTCCTTTTTTTCTATTTTTAGAGGCTAAGCTCATTTAGTGCTCCTTTTTTTTTTTTAAAAAACGAAAACTTCCCTCCCTCCTCTTTTTTGTAAGTGATGAATAGAGGAGGGAAGGTTTAAAAAGGTGGAGCATGGATCCCTACGATTAAGCATTAGAATAGTTCAGCCACACTTATTGCTACTTTTTCGGCTATAACTTTAGCGGCTTCAGCTTTATTTATGTTAGTTCTTTCCATACTAACGTTGATTTGAGTTCTATAGATTTGCCAATTAGTTTCTATTTTATTTTCGGTTTCGAGTTGGGTTTTGCTACCTAAGTCGGCTTTAGTTGTGATTTTTCCGAGGATGGTTTTAGGTAGTTTTTCTCTGATTTCAATATCAAAGAGACCGCTATAGGATTCGATTTTAATCATTTTTCCGATTAGGGTGCCCCCGATTCCGCCGACTACTCCGCCGATTAGGGCCCCTGCAATGGCACCGCTTAAGTCATTTCCTCTTGAAGCTCCTGCTGCAGCTCCTGCTAAAAAGCCTTGTTGTCCTCCTTCTTGAGCTCCTGTTTCTCTAAAGTAGTTCATTTGTTTGAGGTTTACTCTGATGATGTAGTCAGCAAGAGTTGCTTCTTCTATTATTTTATAATTTTTGGCTTGAAGTTTTTGAGAAATGAGTGTCTTGAGTTCTTCTTTTGAAAGTTCATAAAAGTCTGAAGTATTTACTACTTCAATATAGATTGTTCTATTTTGTTTTTTGACTTCAGGGTCAAGGAAGATAGTATCGGAAAGAGCCACTCTTGTCTGTAGGTCTGCGTGTTCAATTCCTTTAGAAACATAGCCGCAGGAAGAAAGTGAAGTTCCCAAAAGGGAAAGTGTTAATCCTAAGGCAATCATTTTTTGCATTTTTTGTTTCATGGGCCACCTCCTCTTTTTTTTTATTTGCTGTTTAGTAGTTTTTCAATTAATGGAATGTTAGCACCTTCTACTGGTTTTTTGTTAATAATGAAGTAAGGGGTTCCTCTAACTTGTAGCATTTGGGCGATTTTAACATGTTCATTGAGGATGTTTTCAACTTTTTGTTGGCAATCTGGTGTGATGTTGAATGTTTCAATTTGGTCATCTGCTTTTCCGCTGAAGACCTCGTCATATTTTTGAGCTGGATTTGAACTGCAAATAATGTAGGCAATTCCTTTTATGGAATGTTCTCCTTTGATGGGCAGGAAAAATATATATTTAGTGATATCTTTACGTTCTTTTAAAGCTTCATGTGCCCTTCTGCAGAAGGGACAGAATGGATCAGAGATTTCGATTATTGATTTAGTACCGTTTCCGATTTTGATTGCCTTATCGAGGGGAAGGTTTTCTAAGACTTTAGAGAGTCTTTTTTCTTGCATGGTCATTCTTCTTTCTGCGGTGATTGAAGTTCCGTTAGTAGTCCAGATTTCGCCGAAGATGATGTAGCCTTTTGGGCTATAGTAGATGATTTGACCGCTTTCACCTACTATTTCGTAGATGTTAGGCAAAAGTGTTTCATTAACTTCAGCAACGCTTAAACGGGGAAAAACTTTTTGTAGTTCTTGTTTAACTGTTTCAGGAGAAGGTTTTCCATTTCCACTTTTAGCAAAAAGAGCAAAACTAAAAACGAAGATTGAAAAAGCTGTTAAGAAAATGATGGCAAGTAGGAGCGTTTTTTTGTGTTCCCAAATTTCTGAAAGTTTTGTTTTTTTGATGGTGTCGATGGGTTTTTCCATGGTTTCCTCCTCCTTTTTTGTTTTTTTTTATTTTAGCATTTGGGCGTAAGGTTTCAAGTAAGGTTCTATAGTTTTATAAACTTTGTAGGAGTATTTTTTTCTTTTCCAAGGAGTAACTGCGTTATAGCATCCTATAGCTTCCCAGGTGTAACCATGTTTTTGGATGCATTTACTGAGTATCCAAGCACCGACGTGGATGTTGTAGCAGGGTTCCCAGATATATCTTTTATCGATGAGTCCGATTTTTTTAAGAGTGTTCAAATGGGAGGAGTTAATTTGCATGATGCCTATGTCGTAGGAGCCGTCTTTATTTTTGTTTAGGGCGTAGGGGTTGAAGTTAGATTCTACTTTTGCGATTGCCCAGAGGAGGAGTGGGTTGATGTTATAGGTGAGTGCAGCTTGTTCAAAGCACAGTTGTAGTTTTTCTTGGAGGGTCATGTATTGTTGGTTGTTTGAAAATGTATCTTGATTTTGTTCTAGGGGGCAGCTTTTTTCAAGGGGGCAGCTTTTTTCGAATGTGTTATTTTGAGGAAATTCGGGGGAAGATAGTAGAATTTGTGGTTGAGTTTGTAGGGTAATGTTAAGTTGAGAAAAGGGGTCGGTTATCCAATTTTGAGAAAGGTTTTGAGAGAAGGCAGGAAAGTTGGTGATAAGGATGCTAAGAAAAAAGAGAGTTTTTTTAAGAAAATTTTTTTTAATCATAGGGTTAAATTTTATACGGTGCGGTCAAATTTAAAGGGTAGATTATATAGTAAGGAGAAATGAAGTAACCATTGAGTTTTAAATTTGTGAAAAATTTTTTTAAAGTTTAAGATTTTTATCCCGCTCTTGCAAAAAGTTTTTTTATATGGGAGGGGTGTCGTTTTTTTGGGGGGTTACCATTTTTCATA
>Ga0308397_1000050_pt1 | contig 95080 bp, 107 predicted proteins | sample Hotspr20SampleT8_FD_202356 | JGI IMG/M metagenome (GOLD analysis project Ga0308397, IMG submission 202356) | Hot spring phototrophic mat microbial communities from Mushroom Spring, Yellowstone National Park, Wyoming, United States - 20051001_T8 ...
TAACCCCACCCATTTCCGGTTGCCTGGGCCTCTCTGTGGTTTATGGTATCCTGACCTTGAAACTTCCTCTCAAATGTGGTTAATTTTCAGCCTACTTTGTACTCATTGCGTAGGAGTGAGTTTTTTTTCATCAAAAAGTAATTACTTTTTAAGCAGGGAAGGCCGACATTATTTTAAGCGTTAGCTCAGGTGAATTAATACCAATAAAAGCTCATAATTTATGGCTTTCCACTCTATTGCCCATTTTAAATCGCCCCCCTCTTGACAGGGCTGAAGGGGTGTTTTATGCTAATAAAGTAATTATAAATCAATCAATAGGTAATGACTATTTGATGAGGTTAGGATATGTCCAAAACGGAGACCGAAGTGCCCCTCTACTTTAAGATCTATCGAGCGTTAAAGGAAGAAATCGAAGGTGGTGTTTACCGGGTTGGGGACCTTCTACCTTCGGAAGAGGAACTGGAAGAGCGCTTCGGAGCCAGCCGTACCACAATTCGCAATGCCATGGGGGAACTGGAAAAAGATGGACTGGTGTTACGCCGGAGAGGGAAAGGAACCATTGTTCAGGAACCCAAAACGGCTCAGAATTTGAATTACATCAGTTCTTTTACCGAAACGCTCCGCGAGAAGGGCATAGAAGTCGGTACCGGAAGTCTTACTGTAGAGCTTATCTCTGCCCCTTCCAAGGTAGCCGTAGCGCTCAATTTAGAAAAGGGTGGGAAAGTATACCTGGTTCAGCGGACTCGAATCGCCAATGGTGTGCCGGTGGCTTTCATGAGTAATTATCTTCTGGCCAGGATGGTTCCAGATCTTGAATCCAGGAAGGAGCTTTTGCGTAAAAAGGGTCTATATGAGCTTCTGGAAAAAGAGTACGGCCTCAGATTACACAGGGCGGTGGAGAAAATAGAAGCCTATCTCAGCGGACCCTTAGAAGCGGATCTACTCCAGGTACCGGAGAAGGTACCGCTTTTCCATACGGTGCGGGTGACGTATCTTGAGGATGGAACTCCCCTGGAGATGGTCGTTTCCGTAATTCGAGCCGATAAATATGAATACAAGGTGTATCTTGAGGGAAGACCCAAAAACAAAGGAGGTTCATTCCATTGACTGCTTATAAGAAAGTGAATCTGTATCAGGGTGTACCGGACAAAGGGAAAAATACCTTTGGTGAAGCGCTGGAAATACTGGGCAACAAGGTCATTCGTGACACCATTATGTTACTGACCGAAAAGGATTCCCTTTCGGGGAGACTCAATGTGGGATACACCGTAATTTATCCTCAGTGTAGCACCAGAGGCCATGAGCATCCTCCCCTTGAGGAGGTGTACTTTGTCACCTCTGGTCGGGGCATTATGGAAGTTGGCGGGGAAAGGTTCGAAATAGAAAGTGGAGATGTGGTGTACGTTCCTTCGGGATTCCACCGCGCAGAAAATCCCTTTCCCGTTCCTTTGAGTTACTTCTGGATAACGATCAAAAAGGATTGAGGGATGAGCAGGAAAAACGTCGTTCTGGTTCTGGATCTTGGCACGGAAAGCGTGAGAGCGGCTCTGGTGGATGGAGAGGGAAAAGTTTTTGCTCTGAGTGGGGAAAGTCTCCACTTTTATTCTCCTCAAGCCGGGTGGGCCGAGCAGGATCCCGAGGAGTGGTGGTCTGCTTCGTGTCGGTGTATTCAAAAAATCATCTCTTCTTCCCCTTCGGTTGATATTCTGGCCGTGGGAGTCGGCGCCCAGATGCATGCGGTTATTCCTTTGGGAAGGGAAGACAGAGTCTTGATGGGCAGAGTTCCCATCTGGTGTGACAAACGCTCTGCGGGAATATGCGATGTGCTCCAGAAGGAGATGCCCCAAGGAGAACAGATTGAGAAAACCGCAAATTTACTGATTCCCAACTGGATTGGTCCAAAAATCCGCTGGATCAGAGACAATTTGCCCGAGGTGTATCGAGAAACCACGGTTTTTCTTCCGGCCAAAGATTTTCTCAACTATCGGTTAACTGGTAATTGTTACACCGACTTCTCGGAAGCTTCGGGAACTTTTGCCTTTGCCTGGAAAGGCAAAAACTGGGACCCAGAACTCATGGCGTTCCTGGGTATCGATGCCGCCAAATTACCTCCCATCGTTTCCTCTTCTCAGGTGATTGGTGGTCTCAAAGAAGATATTGCCCGGGTACTCGGTTTACCCTCCGGGATTCCGGTAATCTGTGGGGCCGGAGACATGCTCTGTCTCCTCCTCGGTGGCGGAATGGTGGAGACGGGTAGATCCTGTGACGTGACCGGTACTGCTGCCGACGTTTCGGTATATACGCACTCGCCTCTTTTGACGCCCCGGCTTATGAACCTGCACCATGCCATTGAGGGGTGGATCAGTTTTGGTATTCTGGATAGCGGAGGGGGGAGTTTACACTGGCTACGGGGGGCATTTTACTCTTTCCCGGGAATGGGGTTACAGCCATATTCTCGCATTGATGAAGAAGCCGCAGGTGTTAAAGCTGGCTCGGAGGGTTTACTGTTTTTCCCCTATCTTATGGGAGAGCGATTGTTTGGTTCGCCCTGGGCAAGGGGCGTTTTCCTGGGCATCTTACCCATTCACCGCCGAGGACATTTTGCCCGGGCGGTGATGGAGGGGGTCAGTTTTGATTTGAAAATGAGTCTGGAGGAAATCGAAAGACTATGGGGGAAGGAACTTTGCGAAATGAACGCTATTGGAGGAGGAGCAAAGAGTGACCTCTGGTGCCAGATCAAAGCCGATGTCTACGGTAAAGAAATCATCGCCCTGGAAGAATCCGAAGGCGGCATTGTGGGGGCCGCTATGCTTGCTTTTTCCGGAATAACCAGGGAGAGTGTGGCTTCATTGGGTAAGAGATGGCTTCGAGTGCGTAAAAGTTTTACTCCGGATGCTTCTTGTCAGGAGACTTACGAGAAGCAGTATTCTTTATTTAAAGCCTTTCATGAAATTTTGCAGGAAGCCTTTGCGAGATACCGGGAGGAGGATCAGAAATGATTCACTATCAATCTTTTATAAATGGTGCGTGGGTAGAGGGAGAGGGTGTCATTGAAGTCGTTGACCCTTCTTCGGGCGAAACCTTTGCTACCGTTTCGAAAGTGACCAGAGTTCAGCTTCGAGAAGCCATCGAAGGAGCCCACCGGGCTTTCGATATCTGGTCCAGGAAACTGGCCATCGAAAGAAGTCGTTTACTTCTCAAGGCGGCTTCGGTGGTGCGGGAACGTCACGGCGAAATCGCCATGCTTCTGGCTCGAGAACAGGGGAAGGCTCTTCCCGACGCCGAGCGGGAGATCCTTGGCGCTGCTGATTGTCTGGAGTACTATGCTTTTTTGGGAGCGAATATCCTGGGTGAAGTACCCCCGCCCAATGCTACCAACCTGCGGAGTATCGCCATTCGCCAGCCGGTGGGGGTGGTCTTTGCAGTAGCAGCCTGGAATTATCCGGTGAGTCTCATCTCCTGGAAAGTGGCTCCGGCTCTGGCGGCAGGATGTACGGTCATTGTGAAACCTTCCCGGGAAACCCCTCTTTCCACCATCGCCTTCGTGAAAGCCTGCAACGAAGCCGGTTTACCATCGGGAGTCCTGAATGCGGTCAGCGGTGATAATACCATGATCAGTGATGAGGTATTCTCAAACCCCCTGGTGCGACTGGTGGCTCTGACCGGCTCTACCGATACAGGGAAAGAATTTGTGAGGGCTTCGGCTAAAACTCTCAAAAGGTTGGTGCTGGAACTGGGGGGACATGCTCCTTTCATCGTCTTTGCCGATGCTGATCTTACTAAAGCGGTGAAAGATGGCGTGAAGAGAGCTTTCCGCAACGCAGGGCAGATCTGCAATTCGGTGAATCGGATTTTCGTAGAAGAAGCTATTCAAGATGAATACCTCAGGGCTTTTGTGGAGGAAACCCAGAAATTAACTCTGGGTGGGGCTTTTGACACTCCAGTACCCGATGTAGGACCCATGGTCAACCAGGCGGGGTTATGGCGAATGGAAGAGTTTGTGCAGGATGCTCTCCAAAAAGGTGGTAAAATTATGTGTGGAGGGAAAAGACCAGCTGATCCGCGGCTACAAAAAGGCTTTTTCTTTGAACCCACCGTGGTAGCCAATGTGTCATCAGAGATGAAAATCATGATGGAAGAACCCTTTGGTCCCATTGTAGCCATTGACACCTTTACAAGCGTTGATGAGGCAATTGCCAAGGCTAATAGCACGAGATATGGGCTAGTGAGTTATCTCTACACTGCGGATATCCGGAAGGCTTTCCTGGTGGCGGAGCGATTGGAGTCTGGATCGGTAGCTATCAATAACATCAGTCCCGATAGTTTATATGCGCCCTACCCGGGCTGGAAAGAGAGTGGTGTTGGGGTAGAGCTTGGGATACATGGTTTGGAAGAGTACCTGGAGTGGAAACACATTAAGTTGGGAATTTAGATATTTGGTGAGGAGGTGATTGCGAGGGTTACGTTCTGAATTTCATTGGAATTGGGCAAAGTGGAACGTGAAGTGGTGTTGAGAGTGTATTTTTGAGAAAAATCAAAAGGGAGGGATTGTAATGAGACGGTGGTCATGGTTGGTAATGGTGAGTTTGCTTTTGGTGGTTGTTTCTTCGTTGGGGGCAGAAGAATATATATTCGGGACTTACACCCAGAAACCCTTTGCAGGAACGACTCTTAACGTCGCTTTGGTGGCTGAACCACGCTCGGATGCACTGAAGAAATTACTCCCCGAATTCGAGCAACTCGCAGGTATCAAGGTTAATCTGGAAGTCTTGCCGTATCCTACTCTTCAGGAGAAACAAGCAGTAGCAGTTACTCAAGGTACCGGTGCCTATGATGTAGTCCACGTTGACTGTGTGTGGGTAGGGCAGTACGCCGGACAGGGGCTAGTAATTCCAGTAGAGGATTTTATCAAAAAGACCGATGCTCAGGTTCTTGCTCTGGACGATTTTATTCCCTCAGTCTTGCAAGAACAAGGAATGTGGGAAGGAAAGGTTTACGGGTTGCCCTTTATTCAAGCGGTGTTCGGTCTCCATTACCGTACTGATATTTTCAGTGAACTTGGTCTCACTCCCCCGAATACTTGGGAAGAACTCTATGATACTGCCAAGTTGCTCACCGATAAACTCAAAGATCGCGGTATAACAGGAATAACCTTTATGGGCAAAAGAGGTGTGCAACTCCAGTGCACCTATGACAACATGCTCTGGTCCTTTGGGGGAGATTGATATGATGAAAACTATAAGCCCACTATTAATAGTCCTGAAGCAGTGGCGGCCTTGGAATACTTTAAAACCTTGATTCCCTTCGCTCCTGCCGGCGTTTTAACCTACGATTGGGATGAAAACGCCAATGCTTTTGCCCAGGGTAAGGCAGCTATGAACCTCCAGTGGCAGAATTCCGCTCCATTGTTCCAGGATCCCACGCAGTCCACTATAGTGGGTAATTTTGACTTTACTCTCATTCCAGGAAAGAAACAACTTGATGGAAGCATCAAGAGAACTCCTACCTTTGGTGGATGGGGTCTGATGATTCCCAAAGACTCGAAGAACAAAGAGGCAGCTTGGGAGTTCATCGTGTGGGCTACTTCTCCGGAAATGGAACTGAAACTCGCTTACGCCATGCCTGGTGCCCGTTACTCCTCTTTGAAAAATCCCGATTTGAGCGCAAAATATGTGGAATATAAGGGGATGTTAGAGTCGCTTCCCATCGCCAAAGGTCGTCCCCGAATTGCAGCTTACTCAGAACTGGCTGATGCTTTAGAGGTAGCTCTTTCTGAAGCGATGACCGGGACAAAAGATGCTCAAACTGCCCTCAATGACGCCAACGCTCGATTTGAGGAAATTCTCAGGCGTTGGGGTTATCTCAAGTAATTTGCTCCTGCCTGGAGCCCTATACCGCAGCGGTGTAGGGCTCCAGGCATGGGAATTTACCATAGGAGGTATAATAATTTGAGAGATAGTAAGGTAGCACCTTTTATTTTTATTGGTCCTACAGTGTTGGTTCTTCTGTTACTCGTTATTTTCCCCATGTTTTATTCTCTGGGGATCAGTTTCACCGAATGGAATCTTATCAGAGGTGGAAGTTGGCAATTCGTAGGATTAAGGAACTACTATTATGCCGTCTTTAAAGATCCCTATTTCCGGACCTCTTTTAAGGTAACCATTCTTTACGTCTGTGCAGTGGTGACCATGGAGTTATTCATAGGGCTGGGTGTGGCTCTGTTACTCAATCGTCCCCTAAAAAAGGTGGGAATTTACCGAACCGCCTTGGTCATTCCCTCTACCATGACCCCGGTAGTAGTGGGAATCATATGGAGACTTCTTTATAACCCTGAATTGGGAACCCTCAACTATTTTTTAAGTCTTTTTGGTTTGAAACCTCTGAACTGGCTGGGAGATCCTTCGGTAGCCTTGTTTTCGGTGATCATAGCGGATGTATGGGAGTGGACCCCTTTCATGGCTCTCATTCTTCTTGCGGGTCTACAGGCTCTGCCTCAGGATCCTCTTGAGGCAGCCATCGTGGATGGAGCTTCTCCTACACAGGTCTTTCGTTATGTTGTTTTCCCTCTTTTGCAGCCAACGCTCGTTGTGGCCTTACTCCTTCGCCTGATGGATTCATTCAAAACCTTCGACCTGATTTTCGTTCTCACCAAAGGTGGCCCAGGTATGTCCACCGAAGTTCTCAGCTATTATACCTACCGTTATGGATTCAAGTTTTTCCATATTGGTCAGGCTTCTGCTATGTCTTATATCCTGGTGGTAATGGTAATCATCATTAGCCAGATATTTGTCAATTACCTCCGCGCGGGTGAGGAATAATGTCAGTGAGTTATAGAAGAAAGCGAACGATCTGGAACCTGGTATGGGCGGTTGTAACCTTGGTGGTTTTCGTTTTGGTACTTTTCCCTCCTTTAATGCTCTTCTTCACTTCCATAAAAACCAACGTCGATGCCTTAAAATATCCCCCCGTTTGGATTTTTAGGCCGGTAGTTTCGAATTATCGGGAAATTTTTGGCCTGATGCCTTTTGGTAGTTATTTGGCCAACAGCCTTATCGTGGCCATAATTAGTACCGTTATTGCTTTGACGCTGGGATCTCTTGCGGCCTATGGATTGGCGCGTTTCCGATTCAAGCGTTCTAAGGATCTCTCTTTCTGGATTCTTTCTATACGCATGACTCCACCTGTTGCCGCTGCTATTCCCATTTTCATTATTATGAGAACGTTTCGCTTACTCGATACCCAGTTAGCTCTGGTGCTTGCATATTGTACCTTCAATTTACCTTTTGCGGTCTGGCTTCTGCGCAGCTTCATCCAGGAAATTCCTCGCGAGATTGAGGAAAGTGCTTTGGTGGATGGTTGTTCTCCGTATGCTGCGTTCTGGCGGATATCTCTACCTCTCATTGCTCCTGGTTTGGCAGCCACTGGCATTTTTACCTTCATTTTCTCCTGGAACGAATTCCTCTTTGCACTGATCCTAACCGGTACCCGCGCCCAGACGGTTCCAGTAGCTTTGACTGCCTTTGTGCGAGAAACCGGAATCATGTGGAGTCACATGGCAGCTGCAGGTGTTTTGGCTATGGCTCCTATGATTCTTTTCACCGCTTTGGTGCAGAAGAATTTGGTGAAGGGATTGACGATGGGAGCTATAAAATGAGGACTCAAGAAAGGAGTGAGTGTTCTTGAAAATTGGTTTTTTTACTGCTAATTACCTGAATGAGCCTTTGGAAAAGGTTCTTGACCGGGCTGCGGGATGGGGATACGAGGCAGTGGAGATCCCGGCTTTTCAAGGGAGTCCCCATCTGGATGTGGAAATGGTGTTACGTGATTCTTCCTATGCGCAGAAAGTGAAAAAGGTGGTAAGCGAAAGAGGTTTGTTTATTTCTGCTCTCAGTAACCATCCTGAGGGTCAGCTCATTTTGGGTCCCCATGGGAAGGACACCGATGCCATTTTTGCCGGGACTCCGGAAGAGAAAATCCGTTTCGGGATGGAACGGATGATGAAAACCGCTCAGGCGGCAAATGCTCTGGAAGTTCCGGTGGTGTGTGGGTTCATCGGGTGTGAAAATTTCGGTAGGTTTTTCCCCTGGCCCTATTCCAGGGGATGGGCGGAAATGGAGGAGCAATTTGTGGAACGGTGGGGGAAGGTCCTGGATGCGTTTGACAGGTACGGTGTCAAATTTGCCCATGAACCACACCCCAATGAATTGGTTTACGATGTATATACTGCCAAGAGAAGTCTTGAGCTCATGAAAGACAAGAAGTCATGGGGATTCAACTTTGATCCGGCTAACCTCATTTATCTGGGCATCGATGTGGTGAACTTTGTGCAGGCGGTAGGTCACAAGATTTACCATGTGCATGCCAAGGATGGAGAGATTGTGGAGCACAACGTCAAAAGAGATGGACTCATTCCCACCGGTCCATGGACCCGCATCGATCGGGGTTTTCGTTTTCGCATTCCTGGATGGGGTTCGGTTCCTTGGAAAAGGGTCATTACGGAGCTCGCTCTGGTGGGATACGACTATGTTTTGAGCTATGAGCATGAAGACGTGACCATGAGTCGTGAGGATGGTGCCACCAAGACCATCGAATTTCTGAAACCTTTGCTCATCAAAGCCCCTTACGAGGGGAGGAAGGATATCTTATTCCAGTAAGGAGGAAAAATAATGAGTACGGTAGACATTTCCACGCAGTTAGCAGGGGTGACCATGAGGACCCCTTTTGGGGTGTCTCCTCATAACCTCGATAAACCCTGGTTTCCGGGGAAAAAGGCGGCAGAGTTGTTTGCTGAGTATATCGAAGCAGGGGCGGGATATATTTATATTCCCGCTCTGGTCCCCGGAGAACCCACCGAAGCCGAGAAGAAACTGGACTTTCCCGCCCTTTTCCGTTCCCAAAACTATGTGGGGAGGTGGATGAAAGTCAGCCTGGACCCTCAGCACCCCGAGGTTATTGCGCATATTTATACAGCAAAGAATCTCTTTAATTATATAAGCTGGGCAAAGGAACTGATGGACACCCTGAGGCCTGCTCTTCCCAAGGATGTCCCTGTTATTGCTCAGGTGCTGGTTCATGACATGAATCCGGGACAATGGGCGGATCAGGTGAAGCGTGTCGTGGATGCTTTACAGCCGGATCTTATCGAGCTGAATACCGGATGTCCGGTGGGAGCGATGTGTCATCTGGATGCCAAGAACCTTCCGCCTGAAGCCAAGTGGGGCATGATGATGGGGGCTGCTCCAGAGGTATTTTTACCGGTTCTTGAAGCCTGTGTGAAAGCCACTTCCCTGCCGGTGGGGTTCAAACTGACTCCTGAGGTTGGTTATCCTCGCATGCTCTATCTCACCGAAGAAGCCAGAAATGTGGGAGCGCGGTTTGTGGTGACCACACATAAGTACTTCGTCGTCCCACCGCCGGATATCTGGAATGGGGGGAGAGGAAAATATCCCGGGGTCAGCGAACAGGCCAACATCCTCTCCGACATCGGTGGTCCGATGCTCCGTTTCAGCATGTATAAAGCTACGGCCCTCATCAGCAAGAACATCCCTGGTATCGATACCTTTGCTGGAGGTGGAATTACCACCCCCGAGCATGTGGCAGAAGCCATTATGCTGGGAGCCAGGGCTTGCCAGACGCTTACCGGGATCGTGCTGGGTGGTATTGATTTTATCAAGAAAAGCAACGAGTGGCTCAAAAGATACATGCAACAGTGCGGTTACCGATCTATAGAAGATTTTCGGGGGCTCGGCTTGAAGTATTTACGCTCGTCGACCGAAGTCGAGTTCTACTATTACCGGGCTCGTATTGATGAAGAGAAATGCACCCGATGCGGTAAGTGCGCAGCCTCTTATTGTCCGGCGATTTCAATTCGTGATGGTGCGCCGTGGGTAGACGAGAAGTACTGCTCAAGCTGTGCCATGTGTACGGTCATTTGTCCATTCGATGCCATCTCGATTGTTCCTCGAGATTAGGGGGTGAAAATATGCTTCCGAAAACCATGCAGGCAGCGGTGGTCACAAAGCCGGGAGAAATACAGATTAAAGAGGTGCCGGTTCCGCAAATCGGCCCTGGAGAGGTGCTGATTCGGGTAAAGTGCTGTGGCATTTGTGGAACCGATTATAGCATTTATATCGGCAAGTATTCCCGGGATTTTCTTCCCCTTATTCCCGGGCATGAATTTTCGGGGGAAATTGCGGCAGTTGGTGAAAACGTCTCAAATTTCCAGGTTGGCGACCGGGTAACGGCCGATATTAACCTGAGTTGTGGTGTTTGTTTCTATTGTAGTCGGGGACAAAAATTAACCTGTCCGGAATTCCACCAGCTTGGTATTCATACCGATGGTGCTTTTGCTGAATACGTGAAAGCACCTGCTGCACAGGTCCATAAACTTCCCGATACGGTGAGCTATGAGGTTGGAGCTTTCGTTGAGCCGATTTCCTGTGCTATTCACGCTGCTAAGGCCATGGAAGTTACTCTGGGAAGTAGTGTGGTGGTGGTTGGGGATGGAACTCTGGGTATTCTCCATACCCAGATTGCCAAGCTGCGGGGAGCAGCGCCGGTAATTCTAATAGGAAAACACCGTAAGCGAATGGAAGCAGCCCAGAAGATGGGGGTGGACCACATCGTGAACATCGATTCGGAGTCTCCGGTGGATACGGTGAAAGCGTTAACCGAAGGAAGAGGTGCTGATTTTGTCATTGAGTCGGTAGGGACTGCCGCGACATACGAACTGGCCCTGGCGATGACGAGACCCGGTGGAAGATTGGCGGCTTTCGGTATCACCGACCAGGAGGAAATCATGCGGCTGCGCCCCTTTGATTTTGTGTTAGGTGAACGAAGCATGGTGGGTTCCTGTGCGGGAGTGGGCAATGATTGGCCCGATGCCATTGCGCTGCTTCGGTTTGGAAGGATTAACCCGACACCTCTCTTTTCGTTAAAAGTCCCCCTTGCAGATTTGGAAAAGGCATTGCTGGAGGGAAAGAAAAACCGTGAGCTCCTGAAGATTTTTGTTTTACCGGAGATTCATGAGTGGCAGGAGTTTTAGAGAAAAACTGGGATCGTTAGGGGAGAGACTCTGGTAAATACCTGTTGACATTCTCATATGAGATTGATAGAATGGGCACAAATTAAGGCGCGGAGGTGTTTGGTGTGTTGATTAAAAGAGGACGAAAGGACGTTCCGGAAACTACGGTGAGTGAATGTCATGGTGGGGTGGGAACGATTCGGGTGCGGCAACTTTTGGGTTACGAACCGAGGCTTCCAGGTGTTCCTGGTTTTCCTGAAGACTTCGATAGCTGTATCACGTTTATGCACGAGACCACCCTTCCGCCGGGAACCTCTATCGGCAGGCATGAGCAGATCGGTAACGAAGAACTTTACTATGTGGTTGAGGGAATTGGGGAAATGACCGTGGATGATGAAACGACGGTGATGGAGCCGGGCGATGTGTGTCTCACCAAGAATGGAAGTTATCACTCTTTCAGAAACATTGGTAACACCGATTTGAGAATAATCGTTATAGAAGCTCTGGTTCCTGAAAAAGGAAAATAGGGGGGATGGCGATGCAAGCCATAAATGTGGGCATGATTGGCTATAAATTTATGGGTAAGGCTCACAGTCATGCCCTGTTTGATGTGAATTTCTTTTTTGACCTGGAGCTCTACCCAGTCCGGAAAGTCATCTGCGGTCGTCACCTGGAACCCCTCAAAGCTGCGGCGGAAAGATGGGGCTGGGAAGAATGCGAAACCTCCTGGGAAAAGGTGGTCCAGAGAGACGATCTCCAGGTAATCGATATCTGCACTTCCACGAATACCCATTGTGATATCGCGATTCTGGCAGCAGAAAATAAAAAGCACATTTTCTGTGAAAAGCCTCTGGCCATGAACGTGCAAGAAGCGAAGAAGATGGTGGAAGCGGTAGAAAAAGCCGGCGTCAAGCATATGGTGGGATTTAATTACCGTCGGGTGCCTGCTATAGCCTATGCCAAAAAACTCATCGAGGCCGGGAAGATCGGCAAAATTTACCACTTTCGAGCGGCGTATCTTCAGGACTGGATTGTCGATCCCGATTTCCCTTTGATCTGGAAGTTGCGGAAAGAAATAGCCGGTTCTGGACCTCATGGTGACCTCAACTCCCACATGGTGGATCTGGCTCACTACCTGGTGGGAGATATCGAGAGCGTTATGTGCATGACGACCCAGTTCATAAAGTACCGGAAGCTCCCTGCCGAGGAGAAAGAGCTGAGCACCATGCTTACCGCCAGAAGCGGCGAGGGCATGGGCGAAGTGAATGTGGAAGATGCTTCGTTTTTTGTGGCTACTTTTGCCAATGGAGCACTGGGTTCTTTTGAAGCTACCCGTTTCGCCCCGGGGAGGAAGAACTACAACTATTTTGAAATTTACGGTAGCGAAGGGAGCTTGGTATTTAACTTTGAGAGGATGAACGAATTGCAGTATTTCTCTCGGGGTGATGAAACCGGGAATCAGGGGTTTAAGACCATCCTGGTGACCGAAGAAGTTCACCCTTACATTTCAGCCTGGTGGCCGCCGGGACACATCATTGGGTATGAACATACTTTTATCCATGAGTTTGCCGATTTCTTCCGGTCCTTAGCTTCCGACACACTCCCTCAACCGAATTTTTACGACGGTCTGAAGTGCCAGGCGGTTCTGGATGCGGCACTCCTTTCCGCCGCTGAGGGAAGAAGAGTATCGGTACAGGAAGTCCTGGGGTAATAGAAGAACTATGAAGACGGTATCTGTTGCTCCAGTTGCGTGGCGAGAATTTGTAAAGAATTACGGTATCGCGGTAGTCCTGGTGGTTCTTTTTATCGCTGCCGGGATTATCTCACCCATTTTTTACCGCTCGGCGAACATCTTTAATGTCCTGCAACAGGCTTCGGCTCTGGGTATTGTGAGTATTGGACAGACTCTGGTGATCCTGGTGGGCGGCATTGACCTTTCGATCGCTTCTGCCATGGCTACCAGTTGTGTTTTTGCTGCTGCTCTAATGAAGGGACAGAATCACCTGGTCTTACCGGTGGCTCTTTTCTGTTTGGGTATCGGGGTGTTGGCCGGGTTCATCAACGGGGTCATTGTGACCAGAAGAAATGCACCGCCTTTTATCGTTACCTTGGGGACGGCTCTCATTTTCCAGGGAATCCGCTTTGTTTACACCAAGGGAGCTCCTTTTGGTAGTATTCCGCCAATGGTGCGTTTCCTGGGAAGGGGAGGAATGGGATTTCTGCCTGCCTCGGTGATCATTTTTCTCCTGTTGGCCGGAATCTTTGCGCTGATCCTTCGGAAAACTGCCTATGGGAGAAAAATTTACGCGATAGGGGTGAACCGGCGAGCATCTCTCCTTTCAGGTATCGGGGTGCCAAACATAATTTTGAGCACCTATATCCTTTCAGGTTTATTCTCAGCCTTTGGAGGGTTAGTACTGGCAGGGTACCTGGGCTTTGGAGATAACTGGGCCGGAAGAGGGTATGAGCTTGATTCCATTGCCGCAGTAGTTGTCGGTGGAACGTCCCTGGCGGGAGGTCAGGGTGGTGTAGGAGGAACAGTAGTGGGAGTACTCATTATGACCATCGTCTTCAATATGGTGCTTCTGGCCGGTCTCCCATACCAGTTTCAGCAAATTGTGAAGGGTATGATTATTGCAGCTTCGGTGGCTTTCTATTCCTACCTGGGAAGGGAGGATTAGGATGACTCGTGAACCGGAAAAAGGAGGTGATAAGGAGGGTAGAAGTTATGTCTCTGAAATGTTTTTGGATTAAGGTTAATTTCTCGAGAAAGGGGTGTAAACATGAGGAAGATTCTCATAATGTTGATGGTCGGTATTCTGGTGTTCGGTGTTTCCTCTCTGGTGTTTGCTAAGGACTGGGTGCAGTACCTGGATGCGGATAAGAAGCTGGTCGATACCAAAATGTACTTTACTCCGCCGCCCTGGAAGATCGGGTTCAGCAACGCTTCGATTTCCAACAGCTGGAGGGTATTCTTTGCCAAACACGTTGAATATGAAGTTTCCAAACATCCCGAAATCGGTGAGTTCCTGTACACCGATGCTCAGGATAACCCCGCCAAGCAATTGGCTGACGTGGAAGACCTTCTGGCTAAAGGTATTAACGTTCTGATCATTTCGCCAGCAACAGAAGCAGCCTTGAATCCTGCGGTCGAGAAAGCCATGGAAAAAGGTGTGCCGGTGGTGGCAGTAGACCGCAAAGTGACTACCGATGCCTACGTGACCTTTGTGGAATCGAGTAACTACGAAATGGGCAAGGTTATGGCAGAGTGGCTGGTGCAGAAACTCAACGGCAAGGGGAAATTGGTACTCTTAAGCGGTATTGCTGGTGCGGGACCGGCAGAAGATCGACTGAAAGGAGCCATGGATGTTTTCAATGCCAATCCTGGCATCGAGGTTCTGGAGCAGCAGTACTGCGAATGGTCACCGGTTCTGGGGAAGCAGGTTATGGCTACCATGATTCAGAAATATCCTCAAATTGACGGTGTCTGGGCTGATAGTGCTCTGCAGGGTTCCGGTGCTATAGAAGCCCTTCAGGAAGCCGGCAGACCCATTCCTCCGGTCACCGGAGAGGATATGAACCGGTACCTGAAGATGTGGAAGGAGATGGGCTTTGACGGTGTAGCGGTGAGCTTCCCCACCTGGCAGGGACAGGTAGCCGTTCAAAAGGCTATCGACATTCTGAATGGTATACCGGTGCCCCGGTATGTGGACGTACCCAGAGTCATCATTACTAAGGATGACCTTGATAAGTACGTGCGGATGGACCTGCCTGACGAGTTTTTCATGGATAGCCGTTTACCCGAGGAATGGCTTCCCAAACGGTGAGGGAACTTCTGCCTGGGCTGCAAAGCCCAGGCAGAAAGGAGGATTGAGCATGGAGCAGGAAATACTGAGGGTTGAGAAAATCACCAAAAAGTTCCCTGGAGTTGTGGCCTTAGATCAGGTAAGCTTTTCGGTTAAGAAGGGCGAGGTACACGCCCTGGTGGGAGAGAACGGAGCCGGAAAATCTACGCTCATGAAAATTTTAGCCGGTGCCCTCCAGCCAGATGAAGGAACCATCTATTTGAAGGGACAGGAGGTGACCATTCATCATACCCAGCACGCTCGAGAACTGGGTATCAGCATTATTTACCAGGAGTTTAATCTTTTACCGGACCTGAGCGTGGCGCAGAATATTTTCCTGGGGAGAGAAAAGGTAGGTAAAGGCCCTTTACTCAACTATCGAGCTATGGTCCAGGAAGCTCAGGAACTACTCCATCAACTTGGCGCGGAAATTTCACCGTATGCCCTGGTACGGGAACTCGGCGTCGCTCAACAACAACAGGTAGAAATTGCTAAGGCCCTTTCCGTTAATGCTGATGTGGTCATCATGGACGAGCCCACCGCCTCCCTGGGGGAGCACGAGGTACAAAAGCTTTTTCAGATCATCACTTCTCTGAAAAACAGGGGTGTTACGGTTATCTATATCTCCCACCGGCTGGAAGAGATTTTTACGATTGCCGATTCCGTGACGGTTTTGAAAGATGGAAAGTGCATGGGAACGTATCCTGTTCGTGAGCTCGACGAGATGAAATTGGTAAAGTTGATGGTGGGGCGTACTTTTTCGGAGACTTTTCCTCCGCGAAGTGGTGAGAGGGGGGAAGTGGTCCTGGAAATCAAAAACCTTTCCCTACCTCCGGTCTTACGAGAGATCAATTTGACGGTCCATCGAGGAGAGATTGTGGGACTCTTTGGTCTGGTGGGGGCAGGGAGGACGGAATTGGCCAAAACCATTTTCGGAGTGTATCCTCATTATCAGGGACATATTGCGGTTCGAGGAAAGATGCTTAAGTTGAATTCCTGTCGGAGGGCTATCTTCCATGGTATCAGCTATGTTCCCGAGGACCGCAAGGAGGAAGGTTTATGTCTGGAGCTCTCGGTAAAGGAAAATTCAGTCCTTCCCATTTTGGACCGTTTTAAACAAACTCTGCTTTTGAATGACCGGGCCATGGAAACCACCGTTCAACGGCTGGTAGAGAGTTTACGTATTAAAACTCTCTCTCTCCGGCAACGAGTCAAATTTTTGAGTGGTGGAAACCAGCAGAAAGTGGTCCTGGCAAAATGGTTGGCAACAGAACCTCAGCTTATCATTTTTGATGAGCCGACTCGGGGGATCGATGTGGGAGCCAAGGCCGAGATTTACCAGATCATGCGGGAACTGGCTAACCGGGGAAATGGGATTCTGATGATTTCTTCGGAACTTCCTGAAATCCTTGGTTTGAGCGACCGGATCTACGTCATGTACCAGGGTAGGGTAGTTCGAGAATTTACCTCTCCAGAGAATGTGACCGAAGAAGAAATCATGGTGTATGCCACTGGGCTTTCAAAGGTTTAGGTAAGGGTGGTGGGTATGAAGATTTCTTTTCTCCACAGACATCGAAGCGTTCTGGGAATTTATGGTCTTTTAATCGGTTTTCTTGTTCTTTCTTCTTTTCTTTCCCCCCAGTTTCGGACCTCTTATAACATTTTTAATCTCTTTCGTCAGGCCGTGGCTTATGGCCTTTTGAGCATCGGACAAACCATAGCGATTCTTTCGGCAGGAATTGACCTTTCGGTGGGCTCTCTGGTCAGTTTAACCGCCTGTCTTACTTCGGGAATCATGGTTGGTAATCCTCACCTGGTAGTGCCCATTATTCTTTTCATTCTGGCTTTGGGGATAGGTGTTGGTGCTGGAAACGGACTTCTCATTACCAAACTTCGAGTTCCACCTTTTATTGCTACTCTGGCGACATCAGCTTTCTTGCAGGGTGCGGTGCTTTTGTATACCAAAAAACCAGTAGGCGGAGTGACTCGCGGATTCATGTTTTTTGCCAACGGTCAGTTGGGGATGATCCCCTTCGCCCTTATTTTTTGGATGGCAATGATTGTACTTTTCCTGTTTTTGCTCCAGAAGACTTCTTTGGGGCTCCATATCTACGCTGTAGGGGGGAATAGAGAAGTCGCCCGTTTGAGTGGCGTGAACCTTTTTAAAACCATTATGATGGTCTATATTCTCAGTGCCGGTATGGCTGCTCTGACGGGGCTTTTTATTGCCAGCCGGCTGGGAATTGGAGATCCACTGATCGGTCAGGGAATGGAGCTGGAGTCGATTACGGCGGTGCTCATGGGAGGAACCACTTTTGCCGGTGGAAAAGGTGGTCTCATCGGTACGGTTGCCGGGGTATTGATTATTTCGCTCATTAACAATATCTTGAATCTTATGAATGTCCAGGGATTCTGGCAGTGGATTATTAAGGGTGTTATTGTTATTGTAGTGGTCGCTTTCTATCGGGAGAAAGAATGAGTCGCTCTTGTTGTAGTCTCTGTACGCTCTTCGTTTAATCTGTAGAAAGAGATTGTTGACAGGAAAATGAAACTGTGTTTAAATGGTAAATACAATAATACCTTATAACGTGTTGCCTTAGAGGCGTAAGGAGGCGTGAACCTGACCGAGAGACAACTCAACCGGAGAGTTCCCATTCCCCTTTATTATCAGCTCAAGGAAATGATTAAAGAGCAGATCGAAGACGGTTCTTTTAAGCCCGGGGATTTGCTGCCCTCGGAGCGAGAACTTTCCGAGCGATATGGCATCAGTAGGCCCACCGTGAGACAGGCTATCAAAGATCTGGTGTACGAGGGATTTTTGGTTCGAGAAAAAGGACGGGGAACTTTTGTCTCCAAACCAAAACTGGACTACGGTTTTATCCAGCGCTTTGTCACCTTTTACGATGATATGGCACAGCACGGGTTGAAGGTGAAAACCAGGGTTTTACGGCAGGAATTACGAGAGGCTGGCAAAAGAGTTGCTCGATTCTTGAATCTCGAGCCTCAGGATCAGATTATCTTTTTAGAAAGACTCCGCTTTGTAGAGGATCAACCGGTGGTCAGGGTACGAAATCACATTCCTTACCGTCTCTGTCCGGGATTGTTGCAGGAGGATTTAACGGATCGGTCCCTTTATCGTCTCATGGCCGAAAAGTATGGTCTGACACCGCATCGGGCGGAAATTGGGTTAGAGGCAGTGATTGCCGATGAAATTGATGCTTCCTTTTTGGGTGTAGAAGTCGGAGCTCCCATCTTACTCATGGAGAATATTACCTTCACAGAGAATGGTATGGTAATGGACTTCTTCCAGTCTCGCTTTCGGGGAGACAGAGGAAGAGTGAAGGTGGAGGTGGTGGGCGGGCTGTGAACTTTTCTCTGTGGAGAGCTTCGCTGCGCATTACCGGTAGTCTTCCGGTTCCCTCCCATTTCACCGCTACGAAACTTGCCGGTTATTTGCCTCCGGTGCTGGTTTTCTTAGATACTGGTGATCTCTGGGTGATTCCGGTGCGAATTTGGTCGGTGTTGCGGCGGTCGTTGTAACACCTCCATGGGTGGCGACGAGGAGGTAGCTGTCACTTCAGGAATAGATGTGGATCGGATAGAAATTCTGGTGTAAGGGCTCTTGGGGCTTTACCGCAGGGTGGGAAGGCTGGTACTGGTGGGACGAATTCGGCCAATGCTTTGATGGCTGAAGGGATCAAGCTTCAGACCATCGTAGCAAAATGGTCATTGGAGGTTCGGTTTTTGGAACTTTGATCGGTGCCATTTTGATGGGGGTTTTGAGCAACGGATTGAATTTGCGAAATGTTCAACCTTTCTGGCAAAGAGTGGTAAATGGTCTATGGATTATCGTTGTGGTTGTATTTGACCAGTGGCAACGGAGATTGGGCGAATAAAAAGAATGACGGAAGGAGTGAAGGAATTGGACAGGGTCAATTTTGTTTTGGTCGGAGCAGGTCGGGCAGGAATGGTCCACGCTCGGAATCTGGTTCATTATATCCCGGAGGCTCGTCTGTGTGCTCTGGTAGATCTCAATCCGGAGCAGGCTAAAAAATCGGCTGAAGAGGTAGGTATTTCGAAGTACTATACCCGTTTTGAGGAGGCTCTGGAGAAAGAGGCGTTTGAAGCGGTGTGCATCGCGTCACTCACCTTTACGCACCGGGAAATCATCGAGCAGGCTGCTCGAGCCGGAAAGCACATTTTCTGTGAGAAACCCCTGGCTCAAACTAGGACAGAGGCTGAGCGCATCAGGGAAGTAGTGAGAGCAAGCGGGGTAAAGTTTCAGATTGGATTCATGCGCCGTTATGATCCCGGGATCCGGAAAGCCTGGGAAATGGTTCGGGAAGGAAAAATCGGCCAACTGGTGCTTATCAAATCGACCGGAAGAGGTCCGGGCTTACCTCCGGACTGGATCTGGGATAGGAGTAAAAGCGGAGGAATGCTGGCGGAAGTTTCTTCGCACGATGTGGATGCGGTGCTCTGGTTTGCCGGGCAAAAACCGGATACCGTTTTTCTCATGGCACGCAACTTCAAGGGTCAAAAAGCACGGGAAAAGTTTCCCGACTTTTATGATCACTATGTGCTCACGGTGAATTTCCAGGATGGTCCCATGGGGGTCATCGATGGGGGATGTCCGGTAGGGTATGCCTACGATGCTCGGATGGAAATTCTGGGAACTGAGGGTATGATTCGCGTCGGTGAGACCGATGTACCTGAACCGGTGTGGTATACTCTGGAAAAAAAATCTGTCCGGGAAACGCAGTCCAGCTGGCGTAACCGATTCAAGGAAGGATACCTTGAAGAAATGAAATCTTTTATTCGCTGTATCCTTCAAGACGAGCAACCTTCTCCATCTCTTGAGGATGGTTTTAGGGTGGTAGAAGTAGTGGAGACTGCCCATCAATCCCTGCAATCGGGAAAACCTGTTGCCTTTGAGGGGGAGTGGTGATCTTGCCTTCTTATTTTATCGGATGTGATCTGGGCACCACGGCGACCAAAACGGGTCTTTTTGATGCCGAAGGGAAGTTGGTGGCTCTCGCGCGACGGAATTCGAACCTGATTTACGGTCAGGACGGAAGTGTTATTCAGGAACCTTACGAGATGCTGGAATCGGTGGTGGAGACCGTTCGGGAGGTTATGGAGAAGAGCCAGGTGCCTCCGCAGGAAGTGGGAGCCCTGGCGCTTGATGGGCAGATGGCAGGAATTATGGGAGTTGACGAACTGGGAGAGCCGGCTACGCCTTATGATTCCTGGCTGGACGTCCGGTCTGCTCCATATGCCCTCTTTATGAAGCAAAAGGGAGAAGAACTGATTACTACCCGTTCAGGAATGGCCCCCAGTATCAACTACGGTCCGAAAATCCTGTGGTGGAAGAACGAATATCCAGACGTGTATCGAAAGATTGCTAAATTTACGGTTCCCTCTTGCTGGGTGACTCAGAAGCTTGCCGGGATGCCCGGTGCCGAGACCTTTATCGATTACACCTATCTCCATTTTTCCTGCTTTGCCGATCTCAAGAGGGCGGTCTGGGACCAGGATCTCATCGCCCTCTTTGAAGTGGAAGAACAGAAGTTTCCTCGCATTGTAGAGCCATGGATGGTGGTGGGGAAACTCCAGAAGGGTTGGGCCGAAAAAATGGGGCTTCTTGCCGACACACCGCTTGTGGCAGGTTGTGGAGACCAGGCGGCGAATAATTTGGGAGCAGGGATTGTGGAGACCGGAATGGCTTTCGATGTGGCGGGTACGGCATCCTGTTTTAGTCTCTATGTAGATCGTTATATCCCCGATACCAAATACAAGACTCTCCTTTTCCCCCGGGCAGTGTTGCGTGATTATTATTACCCGATGGCCTATGTCAATGGAGGGGGTTTAGATCTGGAATGGGCAAAAAATGAGTTCTTTCGTGATATCGCCGATGTTTCTCAGGTGTTTACCCTGATCGACAAAAAGGTAGAAGAAGTGGCCCCTTCACCTTCTCCGATTGTTTTTATTCCTCATTTACGGGGAAGGAACTGTCCGGGAGAACCCTACTTTCGAGGGGTTTTTGCCGGATTTAGTTGGGAACACAAAAGAGAGCATCTTTTCCGGGCGATACTCGAAGGGATTGCCTTTGAGTATGCTTACTACTTGAAGATTATCCGGGAAGCGATGCCGGAGATAAAGTTTTTCGAGGTCCGGGTCATTGGGGGTGGCGCGAAATCTTCTCTCTGGAACCGTATTAAAGCGAGTATTCTGGGTATTCCCTATGTGGAGCTGGATCGAGGAGAATGCGCCATCTGGGGTGCAGCCATGCTGGCCGGCTTTGGAGTGGGGGCATTTTCAAATCTGAAAGAAAAAGCTCTGCACTCGGTGAACAAGGTGAAAGTGCACCATCCGGATGGTGGTATGTACGATTTTTATCAAAAGCTCCTTTCTTTTTATCTGGAAGTCACGGATAAAATGGGAGGCGTGTTTCATAAGCATCAGGGGTTATTCTTTTAGAAAGGTGGACACACCATGAAAGCGGCTATTTTTTCTTACCCTCCTCATGTGGAGGTCAAGGATCGGGGAATTCCTTCACCAAGAGATGGGGAGATTTTAGTCCAGGTGAAAGCAGGAGCCCTGTGTGGTACCGACTTACGCATTGCGCGGAAAGGCCATGGCAGTATCCGGGAAGGGGAAGAGCGGATTCTGGGTCACGAGGTGGTGGGAATAATTGCCAAAAAAGGTGCATCGGTAGAAGGGTTTAAAGAGGGAATGCACGTCGCCGTGGCCCCCAATTACGGTTGTGGAAAGTGCTCTTACTGTATCCGGGGGCTCACCCACCACTGTCCTGAAACCAGGGCCATAGGGATCACCGTCGATGGGGGTTTTGCAGAGTTCATGCTTGTTCCACAAAAAGCGGTGACTCAGGGTAACGTGGTGGTTGTACCTGACAATGTTGATTTTGTGACTATTTCCTTTGTGGAAGCTCTGGCCTGTGTAGTACATGGGTTTTTGCCACTTCAAGTTGGTTTCGAAGACCGGGTCCTCATTTATGGGGCCGGTCCCATCGGCCTCATGTTCTGGGAGCTCTGTCGGCATGCCGGAGCAAAAGAGGTGTGGATTGTAGATTTATCTCTGGAGCGCCTGAAAGTCGCAGAGGAAAGAGGAGCTCGAACCATCCTTGCGGGAAAAGAATCGGTGAAAGAAACGGTTGGTTCGGCGGAAGTGGTGATTGTGGCGGCTCCTTCGCCGGAAGCTCAAAAGGAGGCTCTGGAAATTGCCGGGACCTATGGCAGAATCAATTTCTTCGGCGGTCTTCCGCCTCAAATCAAAGAGGTGCCTCTGCCCAGTAACCTCATCCATTATAAAGAGCTTCTCGTTACCGGGACGACCAGGTCCAACAATTTCCATTTCCGTTACGCCCTCGATTTACTCGTTTCTCAGACTCTGGATCTTTCATATCTTGTGACTCACGTTTTGCCTCTGGAAGAAATCGAAAGGGGATTACAGCTTATGGAATCCCAGCAGTCACTCAAGGTAGTTCTGATTCCCTGAATTTCAATCTCTCAAGAAAGGATGATCGATATGCATATTATGGAACCCTTTAATGTCGTGATTGACCTGAAAAGTGGAGAGCTTTCGCCAGGCAAAAGAGTATTGAGGCGGGTGAGCGATGTCAAAGCTCTATTTTTTGATCAGGAAGCGGCCGAAAAATTGATTCAAAGTGGCGACCCCCTGGTCTATGAAGTCATCTATGCCGACATCCCCGAAGAGGAGGGCCATTTGGGTAACTGTACCACCATCATTTACCCGGGAAAGGTAGGAGAAGAATTTTTCCTCACCAAAGGTCACCGGCATGAAAAGCTGGGGACCGCTGAAATTTATTTCTGTTTGCAAGGGAAAGGGAAACTCCTCATGGAATCGGTAGAAGGAGACTGGAGAATTCTGGACATGTTTCCTGGTTCGGCGTCGTATATTCCTCCTTACTGGTCTCACCGTACCATGAATGTGGGTAAAGAACCGCTCGTGTTCTACTGTATTTTCCCTGCCGATGCCGGACACGACTATGCCACCATTGAGAAGAAAGGTTTTCCTAAACTGGTGGTGGAGCGGAACGGGGAAGTGGTTTTCATCGACAATCCCAATTGGAAAAAGGATGTTTAGAGAGGTGAATGGTGATGAAGTTGCCTGAAAGAGCAACCCAGCCGGCCATGTACTTCATTGGGGTCACCACTTCGCAGTCCTCGATTATGAAACTTTTCCCTTTATGGGCTAAAGAGCTGGGGCTTCAAGGAGCAGTTTTGAAGGGCATCGACATCGAAATTCATGCTCCGGCCTCCGTATACCGGGAAGTCGTTGCCTTTATCAAGAACGATCCTCTTTCCCTGGGGGCTCTGGTGACCACACACAAGATTGACCTCTACGAGGCCTGTAAGGATATGTTCGAATATCTTGATCCTTATGCCGAGCTTTTCGGCGAACTTTCTTCCATCTCCAAAAACGATGGGCGGTTGGAGGGCCATGCGAAAGATCCTATCTCCAGTGGGTTATCCATGGAAGCCTTTATTCCACCTCAATTCTGGAAAGACCACGGCGGTGAGGTTTTCATCATGGGGGCAGGAGGAAGTGCCCGGGCAATTGCTGCCTACCTTTTCAATCCAAAGAAAGCTCATAACATGCCCTCTCGCCTCTACGTCTCGAACCGTACCACACCCCGTCTTCTACGGATGAAAGAAATCATGCAGGAGATTAACCCCCAAATCCACGCTGAATACATTCACTCGCCTGAGCCAACTATAAATGATGAGATTTTGAGCCGGTTAAAACCGTATTCTCTTGTAGTCAACGCCACCGGTTTGGGGAAGGATCGCCCTGGTTCACCGCTTACCGATGCCTGCAGTTTTCCTCTCCATAGTCTGGTATGGGAGTTGAATTACCGGGGAGATTTGAAATTCATGCATCAGGCCCTGGCTCAGAAAGAGGCTAAACACCTCCACGTTGAGGATGGATGGCTCTATTTTATCCATGGCTGGACTCAGGTAATTGCTCAGGTCTTCCATGTTGAAATCGACCCTGAAACCTTTGCTCGCATTGAAAGTATTTCTCACTCTTTCCGCCGTGGTTCTGCGTGAAGGGAAATAACAAAACCTCCTGATAGGGTGATTGGTGCCTGTCAGGGGGTGCCGAAAAAACCACCATCGGGAGATTCCTTGAAATTTCCGGATTACAGGTCCTGGGACGGAGAGATTCGCGGAATGGTAAGAGTGGCCAATCCGAAGACTCAAAGTGTACAGGAACACCGTAGCTTCTCGGATGATTACCTTGCTCTGAACGTTGTCCTTCCTTGTGGTGGTGGCTCCTCTAACTGGGGGGAATTTACTCCAAAATTGCACTTCACTGTAGCAACACACCTACTGCAGACCGAGATACCTCAGATGAGCTTATTCTGCCCATTTAAAGTCGATTTTTCTCCTGCACGCTGTTCAAAATCAGATGAAGAAGGTCATAGAAACAGGAGAATGCGACGTTTCAAAGGGGAGGATAAAGTGTGACCTGAATAGGCATCGCATCTGCGATGCCTATTCAGGAGAAATCTCTTCCAGAGCAGGGTAGGCTTTCTTGAACTTTGCGTAAGTCTGGTTGTACGCTTCCACCCAGTGTGGGTCTGGAAGGGTCGGATGCACGTAATGGATGATGTTTTGAATGGCTTCTTCGAAAGAAGCAAAATGACCGGCACCAACCATGGCCAGGAGGCAGGCGCCGAGAGCTGTTTCTTCCTTGACGTCGGTGGTAAAGAGAGGAGTGTCCAGAATGGAAGCCATGATTTTTCTCCAGAGGAGACTTTTTGAACCCCCTCCTGCGAACACTACTCGTTGAGGTCGGACCCCGAGTTCCTTGAAGATTTCCAGAGCATTCCGCATACCCATTCCCACACCTTCCATGATGGCACGCACAAAATGGGCTCGTTCGTGGGTGAGATGAACGTTGAGAAAAGCACCCCGGGCTTTAGGGTTCATGTACGGGGTTCTTTCCCCGATAAGGTGGGGTAAAAAGATGAGATGGTGGCATCCAGGGGGGACCTGTTGGGCTTCCTGATCCAGACTCTTGAAATCAAAGGAGTGCTCCGGAGAATCGAGAACCGATTTTTTAAACCAGCTTAAAGCAAGTCCGGCACAGAGGATGGCTCCCAGAAGATGCCAGTATCCCGGGACGGCGTGGCAGAAGGTGTGGATCCGGAGTTTCGCATCAATAAAGGGGTACTTGAGGGGTGCGAAAAGCTGTCCTCCGGTTCCAATGGTAACCAGAACTTCACCTTCCTCGGTTACTCCGTTTCCTAAGGCCGCACAGTGCTGATCGCCAGCTCCGGCAACGATAAGAGTCTCTCCGGTGATGCCGAGTTCTTCCTTCACTTCCTCTTTCATGCTTCCGATAATCTGATTCGATTCATAAAGAGGAGGGAAAAGGCTTGTGTCAAAACCCAGAGCGTTGATCATCTCTTCCGACCAGCTTCTTTTGCGGATGTCAAAGAGGAGCGTGGCCGAAGCGTCGGCAACATCCGTGGAGGGAGAAAGACCCATTTTGATTTTCAGATAGTCTTTAGGAAGAAGAACCCATCGGGCTCGTTGATACACTTTGGGGAGGTTTTCCTTTACCCAGGACAGCGTAGCAGCCATGAATCCGGTAGCGATGTCACTCCCTGCAGTGGTTTCCAAGTAACTTCTCAACCGTTCTCTGATCATCTGAACCTGCCTGTGACTGCGTTGGTCTGCCCAGATGATGCCCGGGTGCACAGGGTGGAGATCGGCGTCGAGCATAACGGTACCGTGCATTTGTCCGGAAAAACTGAGCGCTTTTATATTGGGCTGCGGAATCTGTTGGGTGACTTCTTTTATGGCTTCTTTTGCTTTCTGCCACCAGGTTTCAGGGTCTTGCTCGGCAAAACCGGGCTGAGGGGTGAGAATCGGATAATCACGGGAAGCAATACCTCGAATCTGACCATTTTCATCCAGACAGATTGCCTTGACGCTCTGTGTTCCAAGGTCGATGCCGAGAAAGAAATCCATAGCATTTCCCCTCTTTTTGCTAAAAGAGTAACATGAAAGGCCCCGCTTCGCAAGAATTCACCCTGGAGAATGGAGTGAATATTTTTGAGGAGGAAAGGTTCGATTTGTCGTTTCTGGGGGATGTATTTGGTTGAAGGGAGCAGGGAAAAAATATATAATGTCGCAGGAATCGAAAATAGCATTTGAGAGGAATTGCTCTTGGGTAGAGACTTCATGCTGGAGAGACCAAGGAGACCAGGAAAATGAATAATTCGATTACAGAAGAAATCCGAGGAAAAGTTCAGGAGGTTCTTTTAGAGCTCTTTCCCCAGGAAGGGAAAGAGACAGAAGTGGTCATCGAACCGACTAAAGATGTAAGGCACGGCGATTTTGCTACCAATCTGGCTTTCATGCTCTCTCGCCGTCTCAGGAAATCGCCCCATGATGTGGCCCATTTCCTGGAAAAACCCCTGCAGGAAAAATTACAGGAGATAGCCAGAGTGGAAATAGCCGGTTTGGGATTCATCAACTTCTTTCTCCGGGATGGATTTCTTCTTTCGCTCCTTATGGAAGTGCTTGAGAAAGGTGAACGGTTTGGTGATTTGAACCTGGGAAAAGGGAAAAGGGTACAGGTGGAGTTTGTCAGTGTTAACCCTACCGGACCCCTGCATGTTGGGCACGGGAAGTGTGCGGCTTTTGGGGATGCCTTAGCGCGGATTCTCGCCAAAGCAGGATTTGTGGTCGAAAAGGAATATTACATTAATGATGCCGGAAGGCAGATTGACCTTTTGGGAATGTCCCTGGAAGCTCGTTGTCGACAGATTTTAGGTGCAGAAGTAGAAGTGCCTGAGGATGGTTACAGGGGTGAGTATCTCCTGGATATCGCTCACCAGTTCCTGGCCGAAAAGGGCGAGACGGTTCTGGAATTTCCCGAGGAGGAAAGAAAGAAAATTTTCAAGGATTTTGCAGTAGAAAAGATCTTAAGCGGTATTCGCGCTGATCTGGACCGTTTCCGGGTTTTCTTTGATGTTTGGTTTAGCGAAAAGACGCTCTATCAGAATGGAGAAGTGGAAACGGTGCTGAAGATTTTAAAGGAGCGAGGGTATACCTATGAAAAGGACGGTGCTCTGTGGCTGAAAACCACGCTCTGGGGGGATGATAAGGATCGGGTTTTAATTCGTGAAAATGGGATGCCCACCTATTTTGCCTCTGATATTGCCTATCACTGGAACAAGTGGCAAAGGGGATTTAACCGGGTTATCGATATCTGGGGAGCCGACCATCACGGATACATTCCCCGGATGCAGGCTGCCATCCTGGCCCTGGGGCTGCCACAGGATTTCCTGGAGATTTTCATTGTGCAATTCGTAACTCTCCTGCGCGGTGGGCAGCCGGAGAGGATGTCCACCCGTCAGGGTGAATTTGTTCCCCTGAGAAATCTGGTAGATGAAGTGGGTGTCGATGTTGCTCGATACTACTTCCTGATGCGCGATCCGGCCACACATCTTGAGTTTGATGTCGAAGAGGCCAAAAAAAGGTCCATGGACAATCCTGTGTATTATCTTCATTATGCTCATGCTCGGATCTCTTCTCTCTTCAAAGAGGCGGGGAAACGGGGAATTCAGGCCTTACCCTTTGAGGAAGTCATTGATTTGGGGTTCCGCAGTCAGGAGGAAAAGGAAGTTGCCAAGAAAATCCTTTATTTTAAAGAAGCCGTGAAGAACGCTGCCCTCCTCAGACAGCCCTATCTCATCTGCAATTACCTTCAGGATCTGGCAGCATCTTTTCATGCCTTCTATAACCTTCACCGTATCCTGGACGAGGAAGATGTGCGTCTTACTTCCTTTCGTCTGGGACTCTCTCTGGCAACTCAGATCGTTTTGAAAAATGGTTTATCTCTTCTCGGTATTTCGGCACCAGATACTATGTGAGAGAGGTTGTGTTTATGAGTAGTAAAGACGGAAAATACATTTTTGTCACCGGTGGTGTAGTTTCTTCTCTGGGGAAGGGTATCACCGCAGCTTCGCTGGGAAGGATATTGAAAAGTAGAGGCTTCAAAATCACCATGCAGAAGTTCGATCCATACATTAATGTTGATGCCGGGACCATGAATCCCTATCAGCATGGTGAAGTCTTCGTAACCTATGATGGGGGTGAGACCGATTTAGATCTGGGGCACTACGAGCGATTTATCGATGAAGAACTTTCCAAATTCAGCAATGTTACTACGGGTAAAATTTACAGTTCGGTGATCAATAAGGAACGCAGGGGTGATTTCCTGGGAGCCACCGTCCAGGTCATTCCTCACATCACCAATCAGATTAAGGAAGAGATTTTCACCCTCCGTGAAAAAAGTGCTGCCGATGTTTCTATTGTGGAGATCGGCGGAACGGTTGGAGATATCGAAGGATTACCCTTTCTGGAGGCCATCAGGCAAATCAAGAACGATATCGGGAAGGATAATTGTCTCTACGTTCATGTTACTTTGGTGCCCTTCATCGAAGCGGCGGGGGAACTAAAATCGAAGCCGACCCAGCATAGTGTCAAAGAGCTGCGCAGCATTGGGATTCAACCGGATGTCATCGTGTGCCGCTCTTCGCATCCAATTACCCCTGAAGTGATGTCGAAGATTGCCCTGTTCTGTGATATCGAAAAAGAAGCTATTATCCCCCTCAGGGATGTGCGGTCGATTTACGAGGTTCCTCTGGTGTTAGAGGAAAGAGGGGTAGGGGATTGGGTGGTTTCGAGATTGAATATGTCCTCCTCGGTAAAAGATCTCCAGGAATGGTCGCAAATGGTCTCCAGGATGTGGAACTTTCAAGAAGAGGTCAACATTGGTTTGGTGGGAAAATATGTGGAATCCAAGGATGCCTATCTGAGTATTTGTGAGGCCCTGAAGCACGGGGGAATAGCCCTGGGATTGAAGGTCAACGTCAAGCCGATTGAGGCAGAACTCCTTACCGGAGACAATGTGAGCACACACCTTATGGATTTAGATGGGATACTTGTCCCGGGGGGGTTTGGGCAAAGGGGTATAGAAGGGAAAATTGTAGCCGTGCAGTATGCTCGCGAGAAAGGGGTTCCCTTTCTGGGGATATGTCTTGGTATGCAGGTTGCGGTTATTGAGTTTGCTCGCCACGTGCTTGGTCTACGAGAGGCTCACTCGACCGAGTTTGATCCCGGTACCTCCTATCCGGTCATAGATCTCATGCCTTCGCAGAGAAAAACCCGTGAACTGGGAGGGACGATGCGTCTGGGAAATTACCGCTGTGTTTTAACGAACCAATCCTCCGTATATGCCTTATACCGGAACGGGGAAATACAGGAAAGGCATCGCCATCGGTATGAGCTGAATAACGATTTCGTGGAGAAACTGGAACAGAAGGGAATGATGATGGCGGGAATTAACCCTGAATATCAGGTGGTGGAAATCATAGAATTCAGGGATCATCCCTTCTTCGTCGGCGTTCAGTTTCATCCCGAGTTTAAATCGAGACCCAATCGTGTTCATCCACTTTTCTACGGGTTTGTTCAGGCCGCCTATCGTTACGGTACTCAGCGAAGGAGAGACTAAAATTGGAGACCAGAGATGCTATCGGGGTGATCGATTCAGGTGTTGGGGGATTGAGTGTGGTTGAGGCCATCAAACAGTTAGTTCCTGCTCAAAACATCGTTTACGTGGCCGACCCCCTCCATTTCCCTTACGGAGAGAAAACCAAAGATGAATTGATGATTCTGGTAAGACCGTTCATCTTTTTTCTCCAATCTCTGATGGTACGGGCTGTAGTTATTGCTTGTGGTACGGTGAGTTCTTTGTGTCTTGAGGATTTGCGCAGGGAATTTACTTTGCCGATTATGGGAATTCTGGGACCTGCTTGCCAGGAAGCACTTCGAGTGACGCAGAAAAGGAGGATAATGATCCTGGCCACCAGAGCTACGGTACAGGCCGGTTCTTTTAGGAAAACCTTGAAGAGCATGGATGCGGGAGTCGAAGTTCACGAGGAGGCCTGGCCGGAGTTGATCGAAGCGGTGGAAAGAGGAGAATTTGATACTCCCAGATGGAGAGCGTGGGTGAAAGAAAAACTCTCTCGCTTTCGCAGTCAGGGAATTGATACCATTATTCTCGGTTGCACGCATTTTGCTCTCATCTCCTGGTTTTTTGAAGAGCTGGCTGAGAGTTTATTTATCGTCAATCCGGCTCAATCCTGTGCCCGGGAGGTCAGGAAATCTTTTTGTGTTGAGCGTAGCGATGCTTCTTGGAATGGACAACTGTCGATCTTCGTGCAAGGCAGTAAGGCCTCTTTTCGAAAGTCCCTTCAGGGAGTTCCTCTTGCTCTAAATCAATTTGAGCTTTTCTCCTTTCCTGTAACTTCGGATAGCCAAACTCACTGTGTTCAGTGACCATGCCCGACATTCATGTGCTCAAATCGTACGGTAAAATAAATTGGTTTCTCGGTGTGGGTGATTTGCGAGAGGACGGATACCACGAAATACGGTCCCTCATGCAAAAAATCGCCCTGTATGACGAGATAGAAATTGCCATTGCTTCTTTTGATTCCATTACCTGTAATTATTTGGTTCCGGTGGATGGAGAGAGCCTTCTGGGGAGGACGCTCGTAGCGTTGCGAAGGCTTTGCCCTGCTCTTTCCGAAATTAGATTTACGATAAATATTAAAAAGTCTATTCCTCCTGGAAGTGGTCTGGGAGGTGGAAGCAGCAATGTGGCCACTCTTTTGCGCTTTCTTCCGCCTCTTTTGGGAATACATGTTGCTGAAGGAGAACTTTTGAAAGTGGCCTTATCGCTGGGATCCGATGTTCCATTTTTCCTGTACAACACCCCTTTTGCCCTCGTTCGAGGAAGAGGCGAAGAGGTTATCCCCCTCCACCACCGTCCCAGGCGTTTTCTGGTCCTTTTGTTTCCTTCTTTCCCTGTCTCGACTTCCTGGGCATATCGGAAGTGGGATGAAGAAGTCGGGAATTTGAAGCATTTCGCTCAAGATAGAGAATGGGCTCTAGAAAGGTTTTTGCAGGGTGGGAGCGGTGAAGCAGTTGAGAAAGTGATATGGAACGATTTTGAAACGCTGATTTTTCGTTCTTACCCTGTGCTCAGGGTGTACCAAGAAATGCTATTGGAGTTAGGATGCCAAAAGGCTTTTATGACCGGTAGTGGTTCCACTCTGGTGGGTATCGTGGAAAGCGCCGAAAAGGGGAAAGAAATCGTAGAGAAACTCGGTCAAAAAGGTATAAAAGCTACCCTAACTTCTACGCTCGTGGAGTGAAAGTATAAGGAGGGAGACAATATGGTTGATGCGATCATTCTGGCGGGTGGTCGGAAGGGTGAGGTTGAAAAAAAATTTGGTGTGAGTAACCGTGCCCTACTTGTCATAGAGGGGAAGTTTATGATAGAGTATGTTATAGAAGCCCTCAGGGATGTTTCCTCTATTAGGAAAATTATAGTAGTCGGCTCGGTCGAGGATTTTAAATCCAGAATCGGAAGCAAGGTTACCGGAGTTGTTCAGCCAGGCAAAAATCCTTTTGAGAGCACTTTGAATGGTCTTAAAGCCCTGAAGCCGGAGGGTAGGGTTCTGGTGGTGGCGAGCGACCTACCCCTTCTGAGGGGGGAAATGATCGAAGATTTCTTCCTGAGATGTGAAAAGCGAAAAGCTGATTTCTACTATCCCATCATCCGTAAGGAGACCTACGAGGAAAAAATCGGTCGAGGAAAGCGAACTTTTGTGAGAGTAAAGGAAGGTTATTTTACCGGAGGTAATTTGTTTTTCCTGGATCCCAGGGTGGTAGAAGAGAAGCAGGAATGGATTGCTCAGATGGTTGAAAACCGCAAAAAACCGCTTGCCATGGCGCAGGTTTTAGGGTTGAAAATCATCCTGAAGTACCTTTTAAAACGCTTATGTATTGAGGATGTGGAAAAGAGAGTGGAGAAGGTTTTGGGGATGAGGGGCCTTGCTGTTATTACTCCTTATCCGGAAATAGGTTTTGATGTTGATAAGGTGGAACATGTCGATGTTGCAAAGGACTTGTTGAGTAAGTGAGATCAGGAGGAGGTTGCCGTGACTACCGATAATAACCAGAGCGAGATTATCGTTGAAGAAGGTGAACAGAAAGAAGCGGAAAAAGAAGTCAAAGAACAGGAGAAGAAAATACTTGTCCAGTATTCTCTGGCAGAATTAAAGAAAAAGTCAAATGCAGAGCTTTCGGAAATCGCTCAGTCTTTAGGTATTTCTGGTTACAGCAGAAAGAAAAAAAATGATCTGATTTTCGAAATTCTTAAGAAAGTCACCGAATCGAAGGGGTATATTTTCAGCGAGGGTGTTTTGGAAATTACCTCGGATGGTTACGGATTTTTGCGGACGTCTGACGACTTTTCGCCTTCGGAGAACGATGTTTACGTCTCTCCCTCGCAGATTAAGCGTTTTGTGTTGAGTAGCGGTGATAAAGTTGCCGGACAGGTACGTCCTCCTAAAGAGGGTGAACGGTACTATGCTCTACTCCGTATCGAGGCGATCAACGATGAGGATCCGGAACAGGCTAAGAAAAGACCTCTTTTCGAGAATCTGACGCCTATTTTCCCCGATGAGCAGTATATTCTGGAGACTTCGCCTACCGAAATTTCTACTCGTATTATTGACATTTTTGCTCCCATCGGAAAAGGACAGAGAGGTCTCATCGTTGCTCCTCCTAAGGCGGGGAAGACCGTACTTTTGGAAAAGATTGCCAACGGGATTTCGACCAATTATCCGAACGTGGTCTTGATCGTACTTCTTATCGATGAAAGACCTGAGGAAGTTACTCAGATGGAGCGTTCGGTAAAGGGTTATGTTATCGCTTCGACCTTTGATCAGAAACCAGAAAATCACCTTCGGGTCGCAGAGTTAACTCTGGAAAGGGCCAAACGTTTGGTGGAAGAAGGAAAAGATGTGGTTATTCTTCTGGATAGTATCACTCGCCTGGCGCGAAGCAACAATTTAGTGGTGCCAACCACGGGAAAGACCCTCTCGGGTGGTATTGATTCCTCGGCTTTGCACTGGCCTAAGCGTTTCTTTGGCGCAGCTCGAAACATCGAAGAAGGGGGAAGTCTTACCATTTTGGCTACTGCGCTGATCGACACTGGATCTCGAATGGATGAAGTGATTTACGAAGAGTTTAAAGGTACAGGTAATATGGAGCTTCATTTAAGCAGGGCCCTGGCCGAGAGCAGAATTTTCCCTGCCATTGATATTCATCGTTCCGGCACTCGAAAGGAAGAATTACTCCTCAAAAAAGAAGATCTGGAAAGGGTTTGGACCTTGCGGAGACTCCTGGCCAACGTTGAGTCTCAGGAAGCCATCCAGATGGTTATTGAACGGATGCGGAATACCCGTTCCAACCGGGAGTTCCTCAAGATTATCGATCAAGTGCTGAAAGCGTCTCGTTAGGATTGCATTTTGGCTTGTGCAAAAGCCGGAAGCTCTTTTTGACACCGTAAAATGCCCGTGTTATAATATTTTCCACTTTGGTAGTAGAGGTGAAGAGTATGAAGAAGGGAATACATCCGGAATATAAAGAGACTCGTGTAATCTGTGCTTGCGGGAATTCTTTTGTCACCCGTTCCACCAGATTTCCGGAGATTAAAGTGGAAATCTGTGCCAAATGTCATCCTTTCTTCACCGGCCAGCAGAAATTGGTCGATACTGCCGGAAGGGTGGAGAAATTCCGCAGCAAGTATGGCGAAGCTTATTAAATCTTTGGTTGTGGTTTTTTCAGGGAAGTAGCTTGAAATGCTACTTCCTTTTTTCATTTTTGGGGGCTTTATGGATGTTCGTCTTGTAACCTGTACTCCGGAGCCGGAAATTACCATCGCTCTGGCAGCACGGACCTGTTACAGCAAAAATCCTCCGCAAACCATAACCCTGGATAAAGCCCGGAAGCTTATTCGGGAGTTGATTCGCCGGGGACACGAGTCTATCCTGGAACATGCTTTGTTTACCTTCCGGATAGAAGGGATTTCTCGGGTTGCTTCGCATCAACTGGTTCGACACCGTTTAGCTTCTTATGCCCAACAGAGCCAGCGCTATGTCTCTCTGCAGGAAGCAGATTTCATTTGTCCTCCGGCGATAGGAGCAAATCCGCAAGCAGAGATTATCTTTCGAGAAACAGTGCAACGCTGTAGAGAAGCCTATGAAAAGCTTTTGACTTTGGGAATACTCAGAGAGGATGCTCGTTATATCATTCCACAGGGAACGACCACCAATCTGGTATTTACGGCAAATGCCAGAGAGCTTTTACACATTTTCCGTTTACGACTGTGTAACCGGGCTCAGTGGGAAATTCGGGAGCTATGCCTGAAAATGTTGAAAATACTCCAGGAGAAGGCTCCGGTAATTTTTGAGTCGGCTGGTCCTCCCTGTGTCGATGGTGTTTGTCCGGAAGGAGAGAAAAGCTGTGGACAACCTTGGACAGGAAATGGAAAATAAAAATGCATGTTTTGATGTGGGTGGTCAGGCTCTGATTGAAGGGGTGATGATGCGTACCCCCCTGAGGATGGCTCTGGCAGTACGCAAGAAAAACGGAGATATTGCCCTGGAAGTGAGAAATACCCGGCCACTTGCTAAAAGGAATCGGTTTTTCGGCCTCCCCGTTATTCGGGGAATCGTGAATCTGATTGATTCCCTTATCGTGGGATGGCAGGCTCTTTCCTATTCTGCTTCGGTAGCTTTTGAAGAGGAAGAAGAGAAGTTGAGTAATTTTGATATGGGGATGGCAATTCTTTTGGCGCTGGGTCTTTTTGTGGGTCTTTTTGTGGCTCTTCCCACCTTTTTGGCTTCTCTGGTGGATCGGTTTATTGTTTCCACTTTTCTCTACAATCTGGTGGAAGGTTGTATTCGCGTGGGGATTTTCCTTTTGTATCTTGCGGTCATTTCGAGTATGAAGGACATCCGGAGGATATTCGAATATCATGGTGCAGAACATAAGGCCATTTTCACCTTTGAAAATGGTGAAGAGCTCAAACCGGAGAATGCCGAAAAATTCACCACTTTCCATCCGCGCTGTGGTACCAACTGGCTCATTATCGTCATGATAGTAAGCATCTTTGTCTTTTCCTTGCTGGGGAGACCGGGAATAGTCGGCCGGGTCATCACCAGGGTGCTGGTGGTTCCTCTGGTGGCCGGTCTGGCGTACGAAGCCATCAAGTTGTTGTCGCGTTACCGGGATAATAAGTTAGTTTACTGGTTGAGCTTACCGGGACTCTGGTTGCAGAGGATTACCACTCGTTCACCTGACCGGTCTCAACTGGAAGTTGCCTTTTCGGCGCTCAAGGGAAGTTTGGGGGAGAAAAGAAACCATGTGGCGGGAAAAAGTTGAAGCCATCGTGAAGCAATATGATGAGCTTACCCAGCGGATGGCTGACCCTGGGGTTACAGGCGATATTAACCGTTACCGGGAATATGCTCAGGCTTTGGCAGAAATAGAACCTCTGGTGAGTAAATACAGAGAGTACCAGAGGGTGGAAGAAGAACTGGAAGAGGAGCGGGCCCTTTTGAAGGTGGAAAAGGATCCGGAGATGCGGAAGCTTCTTGAAGAGGATACCGAACATCTCCGGAATAAGCTTGAGGAAATCGTTGGGGAAATCAAGATGATGTTACTACCCAGGGATCCTCGGGATGAGAAAGACACCTTAGTAGAGATTCGGGCGGGAACGGGAGGAGAGGAAGCGGCCCTCTTTGTAGCGGATCTCTTCCGGATGTACAGCCGCTATGCTGAGCGACAGGGTTGGAAAGTCGAAGTCATGAGCGCCAATCCTACCGAATTGGGAGGATTTAAAGAAATCATCTTTGCAGTGGAAGGAAAGGGTGCCTACAGTAAGTTTAAGTTTGAAAGTGGTGTGCACCGGGTGCAGAGGATTCCCGTTACCGAAGCAGGTGGACGTATTCATACTTCTACCGCCACCGTGGCGGTTTTGCCGGAAGCGGACGAAGTCGAAGTGGAAATCAAACCTGAAGATCTGCGGATCGACGTATACCGTTCCTCTGGTCATGGAGGACAGAGCGTTAATACCACCGATTCTGCGGTTCGGGTTACCCATATCCCCACCGGGATGGTGGTTACCTGCCAGGACGAAAAGTCTCAGCACAAGAACAAGGCCAAAGCCCTGCGTATCCTGCGAGCCCGGATCCTGGAATTAGAGAGACGGACCCAGAAAGAAGAAATAGATAGGGAGAGGAGAACACAGATCGGAACCGGGGAACGAAGCGAGCGAATCCGGACTTATAATTTCCCTCAAAATCGGGTTACCGACCACCGGATCAACTTCACCCTCTATCGCCTGGAGTCGATTTTAGAGGGGGATCTGGAAGAGATCATCGAAGCGCTGATCGCTGAAGAACGGGCCAGAATGTTAGAAAAGGTTAGTTGAGTATGACTCTGGTTAGAGAAGTCTGGAGGGATTTGGTGAGAGCTCTGCGGGAAGGACAGGTCCTTTCCCCCACTCGAGAGGCACGTCTTTTCTTGGCTCGACTGCTCCATACTTCTCCTAGCCGTGTGTACCTTTTCTGGGATCTTGACCTGGATGAGAGGTTTCTTAGAGAGCTCTATGCCATGCTCGAGGAGCGTTTGAGGGGAGTTCCACTGCAGTATATCCTGGGTGAATGGGAATTTCTGTCTTTGCCTTTTCAGGTGGAAAGAGGTGTCTTTATTCCCCGCTTCGATACCGAGTCCTGGGTAGAGGAAGCGGTGCTCTTTTTGCGTTTACTTGCTCAGAGAAAATCGGACGTTGCCATTTGCGATGTAGGGTGTGGAAGCGGAGTAATCGGAATTTCCTGTGCTTTTTGGGTTCCTGGTATTCGAGTTTGGGGGGTGGACATTTCCGAAAAAGCGGTAGCGCTTTCCAGAAAAAATGCGGAGAAATTGGGTGTGATGGACAGGGTTTCCTTTTTTCGGTCCGACCTCTTTGAAGCCCTGCGCGGCTTACAGATCCAGTTTGATGCTATTCTTTCCAATCCACCGTATGTACCTTCAACGGAGTGGGACTTGCTATCTCGGGAAATTCGCGAATATGAGCCCAGAGAAGCGCTGGTTGCCGGAGGGGATGGTCTAAAAGTGGTCTGGAGGGTAATCGAAGAGGGGCTTCTTTTTCTGAGAGAGGGAGGATTTTTCTTCATTGAACACGACCCTCGACAGGTGGACATTATCCGGGAAAAGGTAAGGAGAAATTCTCTTCTTGAGTATCTGCGTCCCATTACAGATTATAATGGTAAGATAAGGGCCAGTGTCTTGAAAAAAAGAGAGGAGGAGACGGATTGAAAATTTTGTTGGGAAGTGACCATGCCGGATTCTATCTCAAAGAAGATCTGAAAGCGTTTGTTCAATCTCTGGGGCACGAAGTGGAAGATTACGGGGTATACACCGATGAGTCTTCTGATTATCCGGATGTGGCCCTTCGTGTAGCCGAAGATGTGGTCAGGGGGAAAGGTGAAAGGGGTATTCTCATTTGTGGCACCGGGGTAGGAATGTCCATCGCGGCCAATAAGGTCAGGGGTATCAGGGCTGCTCTTTGCCACGATGTCTTTTCGGCGCGGGCTTCGAGAGAACACAATAATGCCAACATCCTCGCCATGGGAGAGAGGGTAATTGGGAAGGGGCTGGCTCGAGAAATAGTCAGAGTATGGTTGGAAACCGATTTTCAGGGGGGACGGCATGCGCGGCGTGTGGAGAAAATAGAGAGGTACGAGAGAGCATGAGAGAAAGGCCCGATTGGGATAGCTATTTTATGGCTATAGCACATCTTGTTGCTACTCGTTCTACGTGCCTGCGTCGCCAGGTGGGGGCGGTGCTGGTGAAGGATAAGCGTATCCTTGCTACCGGTTACAATGGAGCTCCGAGTAACATTGCCCACTGTACTTTCGAAACCTGTTTACGGAGTGTGGGGAATATTCCTTCGGGACAGAACCAGGAACTCTGTCGTGGTCTTCACGCCGAACAGAATGTTATCATTCAAGCCGCTCTGCACGGAGTAAGCACCAGAGATTCCATCCTCTACTGTACTCACAAACCCTGTATTCTTTGTGCTAAAATGATTATCAATGCAGGAGTAGTGCGGGTAGTATATGAAAATCCCTATCCGGATGCTCTTGCTGATGCGATGCTCGAAGAGGCAGGACTGGAAATGTGTATTTTTTCGGAGGGAGTGATCTCTTGAAAGAGGTTTTGCCTTTGGGTCTTTTTGCTTTTATTGTGGCCTGGGCAGTTACGCCCTTGGTGATTCTTACCAGTAAGCGATTTAATCTGTTTGATTGGCCAGGGGAAAAGAGAAAAGTGCACGAACAGCCAGTTTCTCGCCTGGGAGGAGTATCTCTTTTTGTTTCCTTTTTGGCCAGTTTTTTGCTGTTCCATTTTGGTCTGCATATCCCTTTTTCCTGGTTTTTTGTGCTGGGGATTTTGGCTTTTTTTCTTACCGGGCTATTGGATGACCTTTTCTCTCTTTCACCCTGGCTGAAACTCCTGGGACAAATTCTCGGGGCGGTGCTCCTCATTCAGGGAGGGGTTATCATTCGCTTTTTTACCTTACCATGGGACCAGATGTTCTATTTAGGATTCTGGGGATATCCCTTGACCTTACTCTGGATCGTAGGGATTGCAAACGCTTTGAACCTTATAGACGGTCTCGACGGCCTTTCGGGGGGTGTGGGGGCTATCGCTTCCTTTACCCTGGGTATGATTGCCTGGCAGGAGGGAAGAATGGAACCGGCCGTTCTTTCCTTTATCCTTTCAGGAGGTATTCTGGGCTTCTTACTCTATAATTTTCCACCTGCTCGTATCTTTCTGGGTGACGGAGGAGCACTTTTTTTGGGTGCCATGCTTGCCTCCACTTCGGTGCAGGGAGCGGTAAAGAGTGCGGCCGCCTTTACTCTGGCGGTTCCTATCCTTATCCTGGGTGTTCCCATCTTTGATACCTTTTTTGCCATTGTCCGTCGGAAAAAGAACGGTCTCTCCATCTTGCACCCGGACCGTGGTCACCTGCATCACCGTCTCTTGGAGCGGGGGTATTCTCAGAGGGAAGTGGTGGTGATCTTTTACGGTATCAGTGCTCTCTGTGGTGGAATGGCCATTCTCATTAATTTTTTCCTGGCTAACAGTACCTATTCGCTTTTGCTTTTCTTCTTTTTTGTGATGCTTTTTCTTGGCTGGGGAAAAAATCTCCGGGTTACAGAGCTTCCAGAGAGGAAGAGTTCGGTTGAAAAAGGTTAAGGTATTCTTTATTCTGGGAACCCGTCCCGAAGTCATCAAGCTTGCCCCGCTCGTTCTGGCTTTTCTTAGGCGGGAAGAATTTGAGGTACGTTTAATCAACACCGGTCAGCATCGGGAAATGTCTTCTGCATTCTTGCGGGTTTTCAACCTCAACCCCCATTACGATTTGCAGGTAATGGCCGAAAGACAGTCCTTGAGTTACCTGACGTCCAAAATTATGGAAGAGCTGGAAAGGGTTTTTCTTCGAGAAAAGCCTGACTTTGTTTTCGTTCAGGGTGATACGACCACAGCCCTGTGTGGTGCTTTGTCGGCTTTTTATTTTCAGATTCCCCTGGGGCATGTGGAAGCGGGATTGCGAACCCGGGAAAAATGGCGTCCGTTTCCCGAGGAAATGAACAGAGTCCTGATTACCCGCCTGGCTGATTTTCACTTTGCACCCACTCTCCTGGCTAAAAAAAATCTCTTGCAGGAGGGGGTTACCGAAAGCCAGATTCTCCTTGCGGGGAATACGGTTGTAGATGCCCTTTTTTTGATCCTGAATCAGAATTTGCCGGTTTCTCATCCGGCACTAAAGCAAGAATTGAGGAAAGATAATCCTCATCTCCTGGTCACCGTTACCGCTCATCGTCGGGAAAACTGGGGAGAGGGTATAAAAAACATTGCTTCCGCGATGAAGATTATCGCGGAAATGAGCGAAAACGTAAAAATTTTTTTTGCTCTCCATCCTAACCCTTCTGTGCGGGAAATGGTTCTTCACGAACTTGCCGGAACTCCCCGGGTGGTACTCCTTGATGGCCTGGAATATCCCGATTTTCTCAAGCTCCTTTCTCAATCTGCCCTCGTGATCAGTGATTCAGGAGGAGTGCAGGAAGAAGCCGCCTCCCTGGGTATACCGGTTCTCATTACCCGGGAATCAACCGAAAGACCGGAAATAGTGGAGACGGGTCTGGGGGTCCTGGTAGGCTGTCGTCGTGAGGAGATTATAAAGCAAGCACTCTCTTTCTTGAGGGAAGGGACGCTTCCTCGAGAGAAACGTTACCTCTTTGGCGATGGGAATGCTTCTCTGAGGATTCTCGGTTTTGTGAGTCGCCTGTTCCAGTTTTCCGATCAAGATGTCCAGGAATTTTCTCCTTCATCGTAGGTGGGGGTGCTCATTGTAGACCGGTGGGATAAAGACAGTATCTTCAAAGATATGGGAGTGCTCTGGGATCTGGCTTGGATGACGGTGATACCCATTCTTCTGGGCATTTTTTTGGGTCAGTATCTGGATCGCCGCTATCCTCTCGGCTTTTCGTGGACTTTATCTCTTTTGGTTCTTGGGGCCATGCTTGGTTTCTATAATCTCTATGATTTTCTCATGAAAGAGAGTCGAAAAATGGGTAAGGGGCGTTCTGCAAATGATAAGGGTAATGGTCAGTAGCCTTGGCGGTTCGGTGCTGGCGATTCTGGAAGTATTCCTTTTATGGAGGGATACTCGGAAGATTTTAAAGCGGAAAATTGCGTCTTTTTCCGGAACTCTTTTGCGTCTTGGGGGAAGTGCTTTGGTTATTCTGGTTTTTTTTCGTTTTTTCGAGGTCAATGCACTTCTCTTTCTCGTCTCCTTTTCGATAGTTTATTTTGCTTTGGTTTTTTGGTTAGGTACCAGCTGGAGGGATGCCGATGGAGGAAATATTTAATCCCCGGGTTCTTTTTTATCTTTTTAGTGTGCCGGTTACCAGGACCACTGTTTCTACCTGGGTAGTCATGGCATTTCTGGTGCTTCTCTCTTTTCTTTTGACACGAAGGATGTCGTTTGTGCCGGGTCGCTTGCAGAACGTTCTGGAACTCTTCGTAGAAGCCGTTATTAATCTTATCGAGGGGATGTCACCGGGAAACGGGAGGAAGTTTTTACCCCTGGTGGGAGCTCTGGCTCTCTTTATCGGCACGGCGAATTTAGCCCATCTCGTGCCCGGTCTTAAGGCGCCAACTTCTGATTTTAATACTGCTTTTGGCCTGGCATTGGTGGTATTTTTTGCGGTTCCTTTTTACGGTATTGCTACCCGAGGTCTCAAAAATTACTTTAAGGAATATATCTCCCCCTCCCCGATTCTTCTTCCTTTCCATATTATTAGCGAAATCACCCGGACCTTTTCCCTGGCTCTCCGTCTTTTTGGAAACATCTTGGGAGAAGAGATTATCATTGGCATTCTTTTTCTTCTGGCCCCTCTCGTTGTTCCTGTGCCCATGATGCTCTTCAGCATCTTCAGTGGAGTCATCCAGGCGTACATCTTTACCATTCTTACCGTAGTCTACCTGAGTTCTGCGGTTGAAGTTTCAAAACATTAGTTGTATAATTGCGTTCAATGCTTTGAAGAAGGAGATGACGGTCTATGCAAGGAGAGATTCTTTTCCTCTGCGTGACGGTTTTTACGGCCGGGTTTGCCATCGCTGTGGGAGTCATATTTCCTGCTCTGGGACAGGGTAAAGCATGCGCACAGGCCCTGGAAAGCATTGCCCGCCAGCCAGAAGCTACCGGTCCGATCAGCAGGACCCTTTTTGTGGGTCTCGCTATGCTTGAATCGCTGGCAATTTACGTTCTGGTGATTTCTCTCATTCTTCTTTTTGCCAATCCCCTGCTTCGCTATGTCTTTCGGTAGGAAGTGTTCTTTCTATGATTCGTATCGACCGGAGTATTATATTTCAGATTATCAATTTTGTGGCTCTTGTTTTCCTGCTTTTCCGTTTTCTCTTTAAGCCGGTGGTGACGGCTCTCGACCAGCGTTCTCAATTTATTCGGGGAGAATTGCAAAAAATTGAGGATGAAAAGAAAAAGCTCGAAGAGATGCGACGGTCTTTGGAAGAAGAGACGGCAAAATTGAAGGAAAAATACCTTGAAGTTCTTGATCAGGCCAAGATCGAAGCTTCAAAAATTAAAGAGGAAATAATTCACGAAGCTTATGAAGAGGGCGAGAAAATTAAGAATGAGTATCGCCGGAAAGCCAGAAAGGAAGTTGAGGAGTTGATGGATAGTTTGCGGGAAGAAATCGTGGAACTCACCGAAGAAGTGGTAAAGAAATTTCTTGCTATGCAGATTACCCCTGAGGTCCAGACTCGCCTTATCGATACGCTTCTTGAAGAAGCGTTGAAGGATCTGGAAGGGCGGGTGGGAACGATTTATGGACGGTGAAGTGGTACGGATTGTAACACCATTGCCTCTTACTGACGAACAGAGGAAACACATCCAGACCAGGATGGCGAAATTTTTGGGGGGTAACCTTCTTTCCTTCCAAGAAGAAATCGACGAATCGCTGATTGGGGGCGTGGTCCTCTTTGTGCGGGATATAATCATTGATTGTAGTATCAGGACGCAGCTTGAAAGAATTCGGGAAAGCATTATGAAGGGTGAGTAACGGTGGCCATACTTGAAGAGGTCGTGCGGAAAGCCAGAAAAGTTATTTCCTCTTACCAAGTCAGACCGGAAATCCGTGAAGTTGGGGAACTTCTGGAAGTCCAGGATGGGGTTGCCATAGTAAAGGGCCTCCGGAAAGCACGGATGGGGGAATCTTTGTTGTTCGCCGGTAGGGTTCCTGGACAGGTGTTTAACCTGGAAAGGGATCAACTGCGATGCGTTGTTCTGGGAGACTATACTGCCCTTCGGGCTGGAGAACCGGTATTCCGAACCGGAGAGACTCTAAGAATTCCGGTGGGGAAAGAAGCCCTGGGAAGAACGATTGGTCCTCTGGGAAACCCCCTGGATGGTGGTGCTCCCCTGCGTTTTCGTGAGACACGACCGGTTTTCTCACCGGCGCCACAGATTGTTGAGCGGGTTCCAGTGCAAAGGCCACTCTTAACCGGGGTTAAGATCATTGATTCTATGATTCCTCTGGGTAAAGGGCAGAGGGAACTTGTCATTGGGGATCGGCGTACAGGCAAAACCTCTCTGGCAGTCGATACCATCATCAACCAGAAGGGAAAAAACGTCATCTGTATTTATGCCGGAATAGGACAGAAACTGTCAAGCATCGTCCAGGTCGTGGATACATTGAAGTCTTTTGGCGCCCTCAATTACACCGTGGTGGTGGCGACTTCCTCTGAGGATCCTCCGGCCCTCGTCTATCTCACGCCCTACGCAGCCTGTGCTATTGGAGAATATTTCATGTATCGGGGGGAAGACGTCCTTTTAGTATACGATGACCTTACCAAACACGCTAACGCTTATCGGGCTATTGCTCTTTTGATGCGTCGACCACCTGGAAGGGAATCATACCCCGGGGATATTTTCTACATCCATTCGAGTTTACTTGAACGCAGCGCGCAACTTGCAGAGAATCTGGGTGGAGGTTCTATGAGCGCGCTCCCCATCGTGGAAACCCAGGAAGGGGATATCTCTGCCTATATTCCTACGAACATTATTTCCATTACCGATGGTCAGATTTACCTGGAGAGTGGGCTTTTTGCCAGGGGCTTCATGCCTGCGGTGAATATAGGACTCTCGGTCTCACGGGTGGGTGGCGAGGCTCAGACCCCCATTATGAAAAGTGTCGCTAAGAGGTTGAGACTCGATTTGTCGCAGTATTTTGAGCTGGAGGATTTTGCTCGTTTCAGCTCCGACCTTGACGAGACTACCAGAAGGCAGCTTGAACATGGCAAAAGGGTGTTGCGACTCCTAACTCAACCTCAGTTCTCCCCGCTATCGTTAGCTCAAGAAATTGTCTGCGTTTTTTCTGCTACCCAGGGGCTGGTCGATCAGGTTCCTCTTGAACGGGTCAAAGATTGGGAAACGGGACTTTATGCGTATCTTGAGAATAATAGATCCGAACTCCTGGGGCGCCTGGAGAAAGAAAGCGTCTGGTCCAGGGATTTAGAAACAAGCCTTAGGGAAGCTATTATCCAGTTCACGGTCAAATTCCTGGAGTCGTGAGGGGTATGGCCAAGCTTCAGGGGATCAAGAGGCAGATTGCCCTTGTTCGGCAAATTCAGCACGTTACTAATGCCATGAAGACCATTTCTGCGGTGCGTCTCCGACTGGGGAAAGAAGCCGTGGAGCAAAGTCGTGTTTTTGTTGATTTTCTTGAAAAGAGCCTGGAAGTTATAGACCTGTATGGTCCTTTTGAGGTTTTGCCGGAAGAACGAATTCTCCTTTTAGGTATATTTTCTGATCGGGGTCTGGTCGGTGGATTTAACAGGAATGTTGCCGATTTCCTGCTGCAATTTATGGAACATAAAGGTTCTTCTCGAGTGAAGGTGGTGGTTTTGGGGAAACAGGGTGAGGGAGAATTGCGTTCTATCCGTGAACGTATCGTTTTCTCATCTCCTCTCTCTGTGCATCGCATTCCTCGTTACGCTGACCTGCGAGACCTGGCATTTCGGATTATGAAAATAAAAGAGAGTGAAGGCTGTACCCACCTCTACATGGTTTTCACCGGTTATTTATCGGTTACGCAACGTGTCCCCCGGGTTGTACAGGTTCTTCCGCCTCGGTTAAGCGCGAAATATCTCAGCGTAGAGGACCGGGAGAAATTACAGAAAGAATACCTCCTTTGGGGAGATCTACGGTCTTTACAAAAGCTTCTTGAACAGCAGTATTTTTTAGGAATCCTCCATCGGGCAGTTATGGAATCTTTTGTGAGTGAGCAAGCTGCTCGATTGAGCATTATGGATGCAGCCACAATGCATTCACGGGAGATTATCGAATCTCTTACCATTTCCTACCATAAGAAACGTCAGGAGAAGATCACCCAGGAGCTAAACGAGGTTACCGGAGCGGCAGAAGTTTTGCGGTTTTCTTGAAAGGATGGAGGAATGATGCGGATTGGCGTTGTTGAGCAGATTTTGGGACAGGTTGTAGATGTGCGTTTTCCTCCCCAGGATGTACCTCCTATCCATAACGCTCTTCTGGTTCCCCAAAGAAACGAAAATCAGGATGCTTTATCCCCCCTGGTTCTGGAAGTTCACGGTCACCTGGGAGAAGGGTTAGTGCGGTGTATTGCTATTCAGGACACCATGGGTTTAGAGAGAGGGGTGGAGGTGCAGGATACGGGGGAACCGATTCAGGTTCCGGTGGGGAAAGAAACCCTGGGACGGATATTCAATGTTCTGGGGGAGCCGGTCGACCGTAAAGGTCCAGTAAAGGTGTCGTTGCGCTATCCTATTCATCGTGCTGCTCCACCTTTAGCGGAACGTACCGTTTCGAGAGAAATTTTCCATACCGGAATCAAGATCCTGGATCTCATGTGTCCCTATATTCGGGGAGGCAAGACCGGACTTTTTGGCGGAGCCGGGGTGGGGAAGACCGTCCTCATTATGGAGTTGATCCATCGCACGGCTACTACCCACCGGGGAGTTTCGGTTTTCGCCGGGGTGGGGGAACGGAGCCGGGAAGGCAATGACCTCTGGTTGCAGATGCAAAAAAGCGGTGTGCTCAGTCATACTGTTCTCGTTTTCGGTCAGATGAATGAACCGCCTGGAGCGCGTTTTCGGGTGGCCCTGACAGCACTCACCATGGCAGAATACTTCCGGGACGTCCTGTATCAGGACGTTCTTCTTTTCATTGATAATGTTTTCCGTTATGTGCAGGCCGGGGCGGAAGTATCTGCACTCCTTGGTCGTATCCCTTCTGCGGTCGGTTACCAGCCCACTCTGGCAGAGGAAATTGGGATGGTGGAGGAGCGCATCGCTTCCACAGTCAATGGTTCTATTACCTCGGTTCAGGCCATATACGTTCCAGCGGACGATCTCACTGATCCGGCTCCTGCGACCACCTTTCACCATCTGGATGCCATTACCGTGCTTTCTCGAAAGCTTTTTGAGCAGGGCTTTTATCCTGCAATGGACCCCATTCAATCGACTTCTCGAGCACTGGACATTGCTACGGTAGGGGAAAGACACTGGCGTCTCGCTCAGGAGGTAAGAAGGGTTATCGCTCATTACCTGGAACTCCAGGATATCATCGCCATTCTGGGGATGGAGGAACTCTCGGAAGAGGATAAATTGATTGTCAATCGTGCTCGCAAAATTCAACGCTTTTTGACGCAGCCGTTTTTTGTGGCCGAGAATTTCACCGGTATCCCTGGAGAATTTGTTCCTCTGGAGGAAACCCTGAAAGGCGTGGAAATGATTCTGGGGGGGGAATGTGACTCCTGGCCGGAACAGGCATTCTATATGACCGGCACCATTGCTCAGGTGGAAGCCAAAGTAAAGGAGCTTTTGAAGAAATGAGGACCATGGAGCTGCGCATCATAACTCCTGAAAAGACCTTAAGTCTTTCCCGTATTCGGTCAATAGTGCTTGACTGTCCGGATGGAAAAAGAGGTATTTTGCCGGGCCACACTCGCGCCCTTTTTGAGGTGGCTATCGGTGTTTTACAATGTGTTGACGATACCGGTGAGGAAAGGATTTTCTCCATTGCCGGTGGTGTTGCTGAAGTTACCCCTGAAGGTGTCGTTATTACTACCAGCAGTGTCGAAGAAGCCCGTGAGATAGACATTGTGCGGGCAAAAGAAGCTCTGGAAAGGGCCGAAAAGCGTCTTCGGGAAAAATCTACGGATACGGATTTTGTTCGTGCCCAAACGGCTCTCCTGCGGGCTTTAGCCCGGCTCCGGGCCAGCGAGTCGTTGCAGAGACTAAAGAAAAAATAAACGATGTATTGTTGCAAAGAAAGAGACAGTATGGGAAAATTACTGTAGAGTTCGTGGGGCTGGAGAGCATGATCTATTTTTTGAGTAAGTATTTAGCCCTTTTTCTTCTGAAGCTTTTTTTCCGTTTTCGAGTGAGAGGTCAGGTTGCTATCCCCCGGAGGGGCCCGTGCCTTATCCTTTCCAATCATTCCAGTTACCTGGACCCCATCGTTATAGGATGTGCTTCTCCCCGGCGGATATACTTTGTTGCTAAGGAAGAGCTCTTTCGGAACCCTGTGGCGCGATTTTTCCTGCATCAGCTGGGAGCCTTTCCCCTGAGGAGAAAGGAAGTAGATCAGACTGCGGTCAAAAAAATTTTTACCCTCCTTCGGGAGGGAAAGGTAGTATGCCTTTTTCCCGAAGGTACGCGTAATGACGGTGTTCTGAAAGAGTTTAAGTCTGGAGTGATCAAACTTCTGTTGAAGGCCAGAGTCCCGGTGGTCATAGCCGGCATTCGGGGAACCCATGAAAGCTTACCCCGGGGAGCGAAGTTTCCCCGGTTTTCCCCCATTCGGGTGACTTTTTCTTCCTGGGCTCTTCCCTCCTCGAGGGTAGAAGAAACTGAACTGAGCATTCGAAGAGAGATGGAGGTACTCCTGCGTGACGAATAGGAGAAATTCCAGAATCGTACGGATTATCCTTCCTGTTTTCGTGCTTTTGTTTGGTTTTCCTTTGACAGGTTTCACGCTGAGTTTTCCCTGGAAGCTGGAAAAAAACTTCGAAGAAGTAGCCGGAACCCCTCCCTTTATGGATTATCCCGTGAGCGTGGTGGTAGATTCGGCAAAAGGGTTAGTCTGGGTAAGTGATTGGGGTAACAATCGGGTTCTGGCTTTTAATCGAGAGGGAGAGCTTTTGAAATCCATACCCGGTCTTCAAGGGCCGGTGGGATTGGCCCTGAGCGGTGGCAAACTCTTCGTGGTAGAGCAAAAGGGGAATCAGGTCAAGGTCTTCGATGCCGAAAAGTTGAATTTGGTTGCTTCGCTGAAACCGGAAAAATCCTCTTTCCGTGAACCTCGTGGCATATGGGTTGATGGTGCAGGAACCATCTATGTTGCCGACACCGGTAATTCCCGCATCGTGGTTTTCGGGCCTTCGGGCAGGGAAATCGCTTCCCTGGGTAAGGAAGGTATGGGTGACGGTGAGTTTTACTATCCTCGAGGTATTACCATAGACCGGGAGGGACAGATCTGGGTCGTCGATACTGCGCATAACTGTGTTCAGGTGCTCAGCAAGGAGGGTAAATTCCTGTTTCGGTTTGGTAAGGAGGGAGAAGACGAGACGGGTTTCCGCCATCCTCGATACGTTTTTATCCAGGGTGATTTTGTGTTTATCTCTGATTACCGGAATCATCGTGTCAAAATCTATGATAGAAAGGGCTCTCTGGTCGCGATGATTGGGGGAAAGGAAGGGGTTGGTGAGTTTGAATTTTCCTATCCTGAGGGACTGTGGGTGGACGAAGAAGGAGTACTGTGGGTTGCCGATGCGGGGAATAACCGGATAAAAGCAATGAATGTGTCTTTTCTCCTGCAGCCCAAAAAGTACCTCCTGTCTCTCCTAGAAAACGGTGCGGAGGGGGATTTCTTTGCTCTCTGGGAGCGTCTCTCGCCGCAGGAGAAAAAGGACCCGGAAGTGGGAGAATTGGCCTTTCGATTTTTCCAGAAACAGGGCGACCTGGAAGGTATGATTACTCAGGCCGAAGAGCTTTTCCTCAATGATGAAGTACGCCGAAACACCTGGAGGGAGACTCTGGGGGAACTCTATTACCTGAAAGGGAAGAATCTGAGAAAGAGTGGGAATATTGAAAACGCCAGGGATCTTTATGCGAAGTCGTTTCGACATGGGTATTTTCGGTCTCTCTTTTCTTTTCTTTGGCTCTCTTTTCTTTTGATGGGAGGATCCAATATTCTCCTTCTCATTCTGGCGCTTTTGCTTCTCGTGCTTCTTTTGGTTTTTTATCGCCTGAAGTTATATCGGAGAAGGTGGTCGAGATGGTGAGGCAATCGGCGGTATCCGGATACTTTTATCCTTCGCGAGAACAGGAATTGCGGATGATGCTCGAAGCCATGGTTACCGAAGAAATGAAATCGGTGGTCCAGGGTAAGCTCAAAGGAGCAAAAAGCATAAACGGGGTGGTGAGCCCTCACGCCGGATACATGTATTCCGGGAAAGTGGCCGCTTATTCTTTCTATGCTCTCTCTCTTTTTCCTCCTGTAGAGACCATAATCATCATCGGGCCTAATCATCGGGGGATAGGGAGCAAAGTAGCGCTGGCCGGGGAAGGTTTCTGGCAGACTCCTCTGGGCCTCGTCGGCGTGGATAAGGAAGCGATAGAGTTTCTGGCGGGATACACTCCGGTGTTTCAAATCGATTCCGGAGCACATCGGCTGGAACACTCTCTGGAAGTACAGCTTCCCTTCCTGCAATATTTTCTCCCCTATGATTTCAGGATTGTACCCCTTGCCCTGATAAAACAGGATCACGCCACCGCAAAAGCAATTGCCGAAACCTTGCTGGCACTTAGTAAGCATCGTAAATTTTTCATTGTGGCCAGTAGCGATTTCTCGCATTACGAAAGGGCGAAGGTGGCCATGGAAAAAGACTCTGCCCTCGTCGCTCGAATTATCTCTTTAGATGTCGAAGGTTTTTACCGGGAAATTTCCATGCGGAACATCAGCGTTTGTGGTCCCGGGGGGATTGCCACTCTCATGGAGTACCAGCGGGGTGCTTCGGGGGATCGGGGTTCGTTGCTTTGCTATGCTCATAGTGGTGAAGTGACCGGAGATTTTGATCAGGTCGTAGGGTATGCGGCGATAATTTTTCCAAATTCTTCCCGTTAACATCTTGACAGCCCTGCATGAATCTTTTACAATGACCAATTGTCGGTTTGAAAGCCCAATTTGCTATTGGAAAAGGATGGGTTGTTTATTTTTTCTGCCGTTTTTTTGTTTAGGTGTAAGAGCTTTATAATTACTGTTAAGCGTTGCTCCCATTTTTAATTTCCCCTCAAAGGTGGTGTGATGAGTGAGTCTGGGTTATATTGCAAGGCAAAGTTTTGCAAAGATTCCCTCCTGTGCCGAAATCCCTGACCTCATAGAGATTCAGCGAGATTCCTTCCAGTGGTTTTTGCAAGCAGATGTGGCTCCCGAGGAGCGGAAACGCCAGGGTTTGCAGGAAGTCTTTCTGGAAATCTTTCCCATTCAGGATTTCACCGGTAATCTGGTTTTAGAGTTTCTGGAGTATCGTTTAGAGGAACCTCCCCTGACTATCAAGGAGGCCAAAGAAAAGGGCAGAACCTATGCAGCTCCGCTTTATGCTCGTGTTCGACTGATTGACCGTCGGACCAACGAAATTCGGGAGCAGGATGTCTATATGGGGGACACGCCTCTCATGACCGAGAAAGGCACCTTCGTGGTCAACGGAGCAGAAAGGGTTGTGGTGACGCAGCTGGTGCGGTCTCCTGGAGTCTTCTTTTCCAGGGAGGTGACTTCCACCGGAAAGGTAGAATACGGATTTAAAATTATCCCCAACCGTGGAGCATGGCTTGAGTTTGGCATCGATCCTGGAGAGGTCCTTTTTGTGAGGGTTGATAAGCGTCGCAAGATCAATGCCTGTACCCTGGTGAGGGCCTTGGGCTTTGGCAGTAACGAGGAAATTTTGGCTCTTTTTGACCATAATCCCCTGATCCGTAAAACCCTGGAAAAAGACCCTTCCACGAACGTCAAGGAAGCAGTTACGGAGATATTCCGGAGATTGAGGCCCAGTGAACCTCCTACCGAGGAAAATACCCGGGATTTTATCAGATACCTCTTTAACGACCCTCGACATTATGACCTGGGGGAGGTAGGACGATACAAAATCAATAACAAATTGAGACTTGAAGAACGGATTGTCCGGATAGAAGAACCGGTGATTGCCGAAGATCTGGTTATTGACCTCCATACCAGAGAAGTGCTACGGACATTTTCTGAAGAGATGGAGAATGATTTCTCCCGTTACCAGGTGGTTTTACGGAAAGGAGACCGCCTAGGTCGTCGGCTGGCTCAGGAAATTGAGAATCTGAACCGCGAGTATCCCATAGAGTACGTGAAAGTTTTTAATGAGGAAGATAATCCGATAAAGGTATACGTGGAGAGGGAAGATACCTGGGAAGTGCTTTCAGAAAACCTGGAAGGTCGAGTGCTGAGTGAGGATGTCAGGGACCCGGATACCGGAGAATTGTTGCTGGAGAGAGGTAAAACCCTTACCCTGGATGTCCTCAGGGAACTTCGGGGACTGGGAATCGAGAGGGTGCGAGTACAAAAGAGTAGAACTTTAGCTCCCGAAGATGTGGTTGGTAGCATCCGGTATCTTCTCAATCTCATCGATGGTATTGGTTATGATGACGATATTGACCACCTTGGGAACCGCCGGGCACGCCTGGTAGGAGAACTCCTGCAGAACCAGTTCCGGACCGGCCTGCTCCGGGTGGAGAAGGTGATCCGGGAGAGAATGACCATCCAGCCCGATACGGAGTCTCCCACCCCGCAAAGTCTAATCAATGTTCGTCCGGTGGTGGCTGCTTTACGGGAGTTTTTGGGAAGTAGTCCCCTGTCCCAGTTCATGGACCAGATCAATCCCCTTTCTGAAATTACCCATAAACGAAGGCTGAGCGCTCTGGGTCCCGGTGGGTTAAGCAGAGAAAGAGCAGGTTTTGAGGTTCGGGACGTCCATTACACCCATTATGGGAGAATGTGCCCCATAGAGACCCCAGAAGGTCCTAATATCGGTCTCATTACTTCGCTCTGCATTTTCGCCAAGGTCAATGAGTATGGGTTTATAGAAACCCCCTATCGTCGAGTCGTCGATGGGAAAGTAACTGATGACATCGTGTATCTCACTGCCGACGAAGAAGACCGGTATCACATTGCGCCTTCAGATGTCAAAATCGGCCAGAATGGATTTATTGCCGAGGAAAACGTGGTGGTGCGGTTCCGGGGTAAAATCGTTGAGGTTCAGAGGAGTAAAGTTGAATTCATGGACGTTTCTCCGCAGCAGATTATCAGCGTTTCTGCTTCGCTCATTCCTTTCCTGGAGCACAACGATGCCAACCGTGCTCTCATGGGAACAAACATGCAAAGACAGGCTGTTCCCCTGCTCTCTCCGTATCCTCCCTACATCGGGACCGGAATGGAGTACAAGGTGGCACAGGATTCTGGAGCAGCGGTGGTAGCCAAGAGAGCCGGCTGGGTGCGAAAGGCGGACAGTCTGCGGATTGAGATTGAAACGGAAGATGGTTTTATAGATGTCTACGAGCTGGATAAATTTCAGCGTTCCAATCAGAGTACCTGCATTAGTCATAAGCCCATTGTACGAAGAGGAGACCGTGTTTTGAGAGGGCAGGTCATCGCCGATGGTCCCTGTACTTCGATGGGAGAAGTCTCCCTGGGAAGGAATGTCCTGGTAGCTTTTATGCCCTGGGAAGGGGAAAACTTTGAAGATGCCATTGTCATCAGTGAGAGACTCGTCAAGGAAGATATTTTTACCTCCATTCACATTGAAGAGTACGAAATTGAGGCTCGGGAAACCAAGTTAGGTCCAGAAGAAATCACCAGAGATATTCCCAACCTGGGAGAAGATATGTTGCGGAATCTCGACGAGAGCGGCATCATTCGAGTAGGGGCTGACGTGAAGCCGGGAGACATTCTGGTCGGAAAGGTAACTCCCAAAGGGGAGACAGAGCTCACTCCTGAGGAAAAGCTTCTGCGGGCCATTTTCGGCGAGAAAGCTCGCGAAGTGCGCGATACTTCCCTGCGGGTGCCCCACGGTGAATACGGTAAGGTCATCGACGTGAAGGTTTTCTCCCGGGAGAACGGTGATGAATTATCTCCCGGAGTGAACAAGATGGTAAAGGTTTTTGTGGCTCAGAAGAGAAAGATTTCGGTGGGCGATAAAATGGCCGGACGTCACGGAAATAAGGGAGTTATTGCCCGGGTGGTGGCCGAAGAGGATATGCCCTATCTTCCGGATGGCACACCGGTCGATATTGTAATCAATCCGCTGGGAGTTCCTTCGCGTATGAACATCGGTCAAATTTTGGAAACGCATCTGGGATGGGTAGCCAATAAGGAGAAGAAATTTGTCGCCAGCCCGCCTTTTGACGGAGCTCGAGAAGGTGAAATTCTTGAAGCCATCGGCAAAGCTCAGGCTCCCAGGGGGAAAGTTGATTTTGAAGAGTTTTTTGATAATAGGGTTTCGAAGAACCTGCAGATTGATCCTGATGGGAAAACCGTGCTCTATGATGGAAGAACGGGCGAACCCTTTGATAATAGAGTCACCGTGGGGTACATCTACATGATGAAACTGGCGCACCTTGTGGAAACCAAAATCCATGCCCGTTCCACCGGTCCGTATTCTCTGGTAACGCAGCAGCCCCTGGGTGGCAAAGCCCAGTTCGGTGGGCAACGTTTTGGAGAAATGGAAGTCTGGGCCCTGGAAGGATATGGTGCTGCGTATACTCTTCAGGAAATGCTCACGGTGAAATCGGATGATATTACCGGAAGGGTCAAGGCTTACGAAGCCATTGTGAAGGGCAAAAACGTCTTTAAGCCATCCCTTCCTGAGTCTTTCAAAGTACTGGTTAAGGAATTACAGAGCTTGTGCTTGAGTGTCAAGGTTTTTGATGCCAAGAAAAAGGAAATATCCCTGGAGGAGATGGAGAATGCAGAGGAAGAGGGAACCAGCTTGGGTGTGAACCTCCAGGGAAGAGAAAAGAAGTGAGAAAAGGGGGAAGAGCCCTTGGTGGATGTGAATGACCTTGGTGCGATTCAAATTGGGTTAGCCTCTCCTGAGGAGATTAGAAAATGGTCTCGGGGGGAAGTGAAGAAGCCGGAGACCATTAATTATCGTACTTTAAAACCAGAAAAGGATGGCCTTTTCTGCGAAAAGATCTTTGGTCCTACGAAAGACTGGGAGTGTTACTGCGGTAAATATAAACGCGTGAAAGACAAGGGAATGGTCTGTGATCGATGCGGTGTGGAAATCACCAGAGCTTCGGTCCGCAGAGAACGCCTGGGGCATATAGAGCTTGCTGCCCCTGTTTCCCATATCTGGTATTTTAAGAGCATACCCAGCAAAATGGCCCTTCTTTTGGGAATAATTCCTAAAAACCTGGAAAAGGTGCTCTATTTTGCTTCGGGAAGGAAACGGGAGGACTGTTATAAGGTCATCGACCCTGGCTCCACGGACCTGGAGGTAGGGACCACCATTCGGGAGACCGCATACAAGATTTACTCCCGGTACGATCCCGTTTTCCGGGCCGAACCGGCTCACAGAATTGTGGAAGTGCACAGTCTCCCCTTCTCCATCGGTGACCGGTTGAACCTCAAGGATTATACTCGCTATCGTTCCAAGTACAAGGATAGTTTCACGGTGGAGCCGATCGATGAGAACCATTTCGAAGTCGTGGACATTAAAGTTTTTCCGTATCAGCGGGACGAGGAACTTTCGGAATCCGAAGTTAACCAGTTGCGGGAAGTTTTCGGTGGGCTTTTTGAGGAAAGCGTTCTTTCCGACACGGTGGAGGAGCCATGCTACATTGTGGTTAACCCTGGTCAGACCGGCTTGAAGGTAGCTCAGATGATTCTTGAAACCGAAGCCCGACTCCTGTCGCGTTACGATCCGGATTTTAAGGCCGGAGTCGGTGCGGAAGCGGTACGGGAAATCCTGAAGAACATCGATGTTTATCAGCTGGCTCGAGAATTACGTAAGGAACTGAAGGAAGCTTCTGGGGCTAAAGCCAAAAAGCTGATTAAAAGGCTTCAGGTGGTGGAGTCTTTCTGCAAGTCCGGTAATCGCCCGGAGTGGATGATTCTCGAAGTGATACCTGTTCTTCCGCCTGATCTCCGCCCCATGGTGCAACTGGATGGAGGACGGTTTGCCACGTCGGATCTCAACGACCTCTATCGAAGGGTGATTAACCGGAATAACCGGTTAAAGAGGTTGCTGCAACTGGGCGCTCCGGAGATTATCGTGAAAAATGAGAAGCGCATGCTCCAGGAGGCCGTAGATGCTCTTTTCGACAACGGGAGAAGAGGACGGCCGGTCCTCGGCCCTGGCAATAGACCGTTGAAGTCACTGAGCGATATGTTGAGGGGTAAAAAGGGTCGTTTTAGACAGAACCTCCTCGGGAAACGGGTTGACTATTCTGGCCGTTCGGTTATTGTTTCCGGTCCTCGGTTGCACTTTGACCAGTGCGGTATCCCGAAGAAGATGGCTCTGGAACTTTTTAAGCCTTTCGTGATGAAGAAGCTGGTGGATAAGGGTTTTGCCCATAACATTAAGAGTGCCAAGAGGATGGTGGAAAAAGTTCGGGATGAGGTTTGGGGAATTCTGGAAGAAGTCATTGCCGAACATCCCGTGCTTTTGAACCGGGCACCTACTCTTCATCGTCTGAGCATTCAGGCTTTCCAGCCGGTTCTCGTCGAGGGGAATGCCATTCAACTCCATCCTCTGGTATGTCCGGCCTTCAATGCCGATTTTGATGGTGATCAGATGGCCGTTCACGTGCCGCTTTCGGCTGAAGCGCAGGCAGAGGCTCAGATTATCATGTTGTCCTCTCATAATATTCTCTCACCAGCTCACGGGAAACCCATCGCCGTTCCCACCCAGGATATGGTGCTGGGCTGTTACTACCTGACACTTCTTGGGACCAGAGGTGCAGGGAAGAAGATTTTCCGGAGCGTGGACGAAGCAATGTTAGCATATTCTTTTAAGAAGCTGGATTTACACGAACCCATTTTTGTTAAGGAAATCGCCGAGCGTCATCCGGAGGTTAAGGAAACTACCGTCGGAAGAATCATATTTAATCAGGTTCTCCCTGAGGGGATGCCCTACTATAACGAGCCGATTACCAAGAAAAAGCTTTCCGAGATTGTGGACCTCTGCTATCGTAATTTTGGGAATCTGACTACTGTGCAGTTGCTGGATAGAGTCAAGGAACTGGGGTTCCGTTATGCTACGAGATCCGGTTCCACCATCGGAGTGCTGGACCTTGAGATTCCGGCAGAGAAGTCCGAGATTATCGAAGAGGCTACCCGACGGGTGGAGGAAATTAACGAGCATTACAGTGAGGGTCTTATCACCGGTGAAGAGAGAGAGCAGAAAGTCATCGATGTCTGGACAGATGCTTCCAATAAGATTGCTGATGCCATCTTGAAAAACCTGAGCGATTTTAACCCGGTGAATATGATGGCCAAATCCGGTGCTCGAGGCAGTATTCGTCAGGTAAGCCAGCTTGCCGGAATGCGTGGTCTCATGGCCGACCCTTCAGGAAGGATTATTGAATATCCCATCAGGGCTAATTTCCGCGAAGGGCTGAGCGTTCTGGAATACTTTATCTCCACCCATGGGGCACGGAAAGGATTGGCGGATACTGCTCTTCGAACTGCCAAGTCGGGATATCTTACCAGACGTCTGGTAGACGTGGCTCAGGATGTGATCGTTCGGGAAGAGGACTGTGGCACTACCGATGGCATTCTTCTTGAGGACTTGAAGGACGAAAGCGATAACGTGGTGGAGGCTTTCGAGGATCGAGCGTTGGGGAGGATTGCGCTCCGGGACATAGTCGACGAGCGAACCGGAGAAGTTCTGGTAGAAGCTGGTCAAGAAATCGACGAAAAAGCGGTGGCGCGCTTTAAGGAAAGGGGCATCAAAAACGCCTGGGTGAGGTCTGTCCTTACCTGCAAGACCCGCTACGGCGTCTGTGTGAAATGTTACGGAAGAAACCTGGCTACCGGACATCTCGTGGATATTGGTGAAGCGGTGGGTATTGTGGCAGCACAGTCCATCGGGGAACCGGGTACCCAGCTGACCATGCGAACCTTCCATACCGGAGGCATACGTATTGCCGGAGAGGACATTACTCAGGGTTTGCCACGGGTTGAGCAGCTCTTTGAAGTTCGAAAACCCAAAAAGGCCGCGGTTCTCTCGGAAGTTGATGGAACGGTGGAAAAGATCGAGACCACTGGAAATCGCCGCAAAATTTACGTACGGCCCTCTGAGGATGAACCCGATCAGACCGTCCGGACTTACTTTGTCCCGCACGATGTCAGAACCTGTGTGGTAGAAGGAGACACCGTTAAAGCAGGAGAACGGTTAACCCTGGGGCCCATTAACCCCAGAGACATTTTAAAGATTAAGGGTATCCGCGCCGTACAGAAATATCTCCTGGAAGAGATTCAGTCGGTGTATGTTTCCCAGGGTGTGAACATCAATGATAAACATATTGAAGTTATCATTCGCCAGATTGCTCGTCTCAATAAGATTATGGTGGAAAATGCCGGCAATACGAATCTCCTCTCCGGAGAAATGGTTTTCTTAGAAGATTTTGAAAAAGAAAACGCTCGCATCCTGGAAGAAAACCGGGCGCTTCTTGAGTATACCAGGGCTCTTATTGAGGGCCACAAGCTCTGCGAAGATGTGGTAGATATCTCAGGAGAAGTCGTGCTGAGAAAAGGAGAAATCCTGGAAGAACCAGCCATCCAGCAGATTCTTTCGGTGGATTGTAAGTCCTTTGGAATCGAGAAGGCAGGGAATACGGTGCGGGTGATTCGGGGGTATCGTAACCTGGAGCACGAGCTTTTGGACAGAATATGTGTAGAGGAGGTGCGGGATAGAGAAGGTAAGCTTCTCGTCAAAGCCGGTGAGGCCCTGAAACCGGCGCTTCTTGACCATATTACTGAAGCCGGTCCGGTGAGTTTGCGGATTCGAGAAAAAGCTACCTGGGAGAAATTGAAGGGATCTATTCTCGCCGAAGACGTGGTCAATCGCAAGACTCAGGAAGTGGTCATTCCGGCCCATACTCGTCTGGAGCAGGAACAGATCGAATTGTTGCAAAAGTACGATGTGGAACAGGTGGTGGTTTGGAAGAACGTGAAGTCTTTCCCGGTGAAGGAAAACCTGGTCAAGGTTCTGCGAGATGAGATTTTGGGTAAAGAGGTTGCCAGAGATATTGTGAGTCCACAGACCGGTGAGGTCATCATCCAGTCGGGTCAGCCAATCAGTAGGGGTCTAGCTCGGAGGTTGGTGAGTGAAGGAATTCGAGAGATACCCTTAAGTGACGGTCGGTTTTTCTCCATCGAAGGAAGACTTATCGAAATGCTGGAAAAAGAGATTGTTGGAAAAGTGGCTGCTCAGGACGTGGTTCTGGGAGACAGCGGCACGGTGCTTATTAAAGCCGGGGAGGTTATCGATCGGGAAGATGTGGCCAGAATTGCCGAAGATAATGTTAGCCTTCTTTTCCTCAGAGAGTCGGAAAGTGAGAAAGAAGTAAAAACTCTGGTTGAGGAAGTGATTTACCTTCCCGGACTGAAACATGTTGCTACGGGAAGACCCATCGTTCTTGGGATTACCAAGGCTTCTCTGGCGGTGGAAAGTTTCCTCTCGGCAGCTTCTTTCCAGCAAACCACCCATGTCCTGGCCGATTCGGCAATTAAAGGCAAAGTGGATGAGCTTATTGGTCTCAAGGAAAATGTGATTATCGGAAAGGTTATTCCCTCCGGTACAGGATGCAGTAAATACCGGAAAATCCGGCTTTCCACCGAGGGTGAGGTTGCTGCTCGGGGTGTTCTTGAGACGCGGGAAGAAGCGCTGATTCGAGATCTGATGGGTGCACGGGAATTATCCTCTTTGATGGACGAAGAATTTGGAGAAGGATTTGATATCGTTTCGATGGAAGACGAGGAAGAGGAATACGATCTGAGTTCCGAAGCTGAGGATGAATATGATGAGGATGAGGAGGAATAGTGTCCCTCCTCATCCATAAAACAATTGACAGACCTGCGAAATGCTGGTAAAATTCCTCCGTTGCTTTAGGGGTTGTGGAACTTTATGGGTTTTGAGGAATTGAGACTGGTCAGGAAAGCAGTAGGAATGAGGGCAACCGAAAGGGCGATCCAGAGAGGGGAAGCGAAAAAGGTCTATCTGGCTATGGATGTGGACCGGAAAATCCGGGAAAAGATCGAAACCCTGGCAAAGGAAAAGGGCATAGAAATCGAATGGGTTTTTTCGGCAAAAGAGCTGGGCAGAGCCTGTGGAATAGAAGTTGCCTCTTCCTGTGTAGCAGTACTTGATTCTTGAGAAAAGGAGGAACGAGATGCCTACAGTAAATCAGTTAGTTCGTGAAGGTCGTAAGAAAGTAAGGAAAAAGAGTGGTGCTCCAGCTTTGAAGGGTTCTCCTCAGAAGAGGGGAGTGTGCACTCGAGTCTGGACCATTACTCCCAAAAAACCGAATTCGGCCTTAAGAAAGGTTGCTCGAGTGCGGTTGACGAACGGTATGGAAGTAACCGCCTATATACCTGGTATTGGCCATAACCTGCAGGAACACTCCATAGTTCTCATTCGGGGAGGCAGAGTGAAGGATTTACCAGGAGTGCGTTACCACGTGATTCGTGGGACCCTGGACACCGCCGGTGTAGAGAATCGGAAACAGGGTCGTTCTAAGTACGGTGCCAAGAGACCCAAATCCTGAAAGGAGGAGGTTAGAGAAGTGCCCAGAAAAGGTCCGGTTTCGAAGAGAGAAGTGCCCCCAGATCCCGTGTATAACAGCGTGGATGTGGCTATGCTCATCAATAAAGTTATGAAAGATGGCAAGAAAAGCGTTGCCGAAAGGATTGTCTATGGAGTATTTGAGATGGTCAGAGAAAAAACCAAGAGAGATCCCCTAGAAGTTTTTTCCCAGGCCCTCAATAACGTCATGCCCCTGGTAGAGGTTCGACCGAGGCGGGTAGGTGGAGCGAACTACCAGGTTCCTATCGAGGTACGGCCGGATCGGAGCAAGAGCCTTGGTTTACGGTGGCTGGTAAACTACGCCCGTGGAAGACAAGGTAAGAGCATGGTAGAGAAGCTGGCCAGTGAGATCATGGATGCGGCAAATGGCGCAGGCGGAGCCGTGAAAAAGCGGGAAGATACTCACCGTATGGCGGAGGCAAATAAGGCTTTTGCTCATTATCGGTGGTTCTAAAGAGGAGGTCACACAGAGCGCGTGAGTAAAAACATGAATAAAGTAGAACCGAAATTTGGAGAATATGCCATTTCGAATGTCCGTAACATAGGAATAATGGCTCACATCGATGCAGGCAAGACCACAGTTACAGAGCGCATACTTTACTATACCGGAAAAATCCACCGGATGGGTGAGGTTCACGAGGGTACCGCTACTATGGATTTCCTGCCTCAGGAGCAGGAACGGGGAATCACCATCAGTTCGGCGGTAACTACCTGCTTCTGGAGGGATTGCCGAATTAACATTATTGATACGCCAGGCCACGTGGACTTTACGGTGGAAGTCGAGCGAAGCTTGCGGGTCCTTGATGGAGCCATTGCAGTCTTTTGTGGAGTCGGGGGAGTGGAACCCCAGTCGGAGACGGTATGGTACCAGGCAGACCATTACCGTGTTCCCCGCATTGCTTTTGTCAACAAACTGGACCGGGTAGGAGCTGATTTTTATGCGGTGGTAGAGGCTATTCGAAAGAAGCTGAATGCCAATGCTTTCCCGGTGCAGATTCCGGTGGGGAAAGAATCTGATTTTGTAGGAGTTGTGGATTTAATCGAGCTGAAAGCTTACTTATACGATGTGGATGAAGAAGGCCTGGAATACCGGGTGACCGGTATCCCTCTGGCAATGGAAGGAGAAGTCCTTGCTCACCGGGAGCGTCTTTTGGAAGCGCTGGCCGAGCTTGATGAGGAAATTTTTGAGAAGTACCTGGGTGGAGAAGAGATCTCTCCTGATGAGATTCGCTACGCCATCCGGAAACTGACCATAGAGGGAAAATTTGTTCCGGTTCTGGCCGGTTCGGCCCTGCGGAATAAATGCGTTCAGTTGCTTCTGGATGCAGTGGTCTGGTATCTCCCTTCTCCGGTGGATTTGCCTTCTTTGAAAGGGATCAATCCACGGAGTGGAGAAGAGGAGGTGCGGCTTTCTCTTATTGATGAGCCCTTTTCTGGTCTGGTATTCAAGATTGTAATGGATCCCCATGCCGGAAAGATTTCCTTTGTACGTGTCTATTCAGGAAAACTCAGGAGTGGCAGTTATGTGTACAATGCCACCAAGGGTGAGAAAGAAAGGGTCAGTCGTCTACTCATCATCCATGCCAGCCGCCGTGAGGACGTCGAAGAAGTCAAAGCGGGAGACCTCTGTGGAATAGTGGGTTTGCGCAAAACTACCACCGGAGATACCATCTGTGATGAAAGACACCCCATTCTTTTCGAGATCCCTTCTTTCCCCGAGCCGGTTATTTCGGTGGCTATTGAACCGAAAACCAGGGCCGACCAGGATAAACTCACTTTGGCGTTGAATAAGCTCTCCGAGGAAGACCCTACTTTCAAGGTCCGCACTGATGAGGAGACCACACAGACCATCATTTCCGGTATGGGAGAGCTCCATCTGGAGATTATTGTTGACCGTCTCCTGCGAGAATTTAAGGTTGAGGCCAACATAGGACGGCCTCAGGTGGCATACAAGGAAACCATCAGGGCAAAGGCCAAAGGTGAAGGGAAGTTCATCCGCCAGACCGGCGGAAGGGGTCAGTATGGTCACGTTATTCTGGAAATCGAGCCCTATGAAGGGTTTGTATTCGAGAATAAAATCGTTGGTGGAGCTATACCCCAGGAGTATGTTCCTGCGGTGCAGGCAGGGGTAAAGGAAGCCCTGGATAACGGCGTCATCAGCGGTTTTCCGGTAATCAACCTCAAGGTGCGCCTGGTGGACGGTTCCTATCATCCGGTGGATTCTTCCGATATTGCCTTTAAGATCGCCGGTGCCATGGCGGTGAAAGAAGCCATCGAAAAGGCCAATCCGGTCATTCTGGAACCAATCATGAAGGTTCAGGTTATCGTTCCCCGAGAATATCTGGGAGATGTGATTGGAGACCTGAACGCCCGGAGAGGCAAAGTGGAAGGAATGGAAGCCAGAGGTGAGATCCAGATCGTCAATGCCCGGGTTCCCCTGGCCAGCCTTTTCGGATATGCCACCGCTCTTCGTTCTCTTACCCAGGGGCGGGCCAACTATACCATGCAGTTTTCCCATTATCAGGAAGTTCCGCCTTTCATCATGAAAGAAATAATGGATAAGAATAGATAGAGAAAAGAGGAGGATATCCTATGGCAAAGCAAAAGTTTGAAAGAAAAAAACCGCATGTCAACGTGGGAACCATTGGACACGTCGACCATGGAAAGACGACGCTCACTGCCGCCATCACCTTACTCCTTTCCAAGCACAACCTGGCCAAATACACTCCCTTTGAGCAGATCGATAAAGCTCCCGAAGAGAGAGAGCGGGGTATCACCATTGCCATTGCCCATGTGGAGTATGAGACCGAGAAACGCCACTATGCCCACATCGACTGCCCGGGACATGCTGACTACGTGAAGAACATGATTACCGGTGCGGCTCAGATGGACGGTGCGGTGCTGGTGGTTTCTGCTGCCGATGGTCCCATGCCCCAGACCCGAGAGCACATTCTCCTCTCCCGTCAGGTGGGTGTCCCCTACATCATCGTTTTCCTCAACAAGGTGGATATGGTGGATGATCCGGAACTCATCGAACTGGTGGAAATGGAAGTCCGGGAACTGCTCAGCAAATACGAGTTCCCCGGAGACGAAATCCCCATCATCCCTGGTAGTGCCCTCAAGGCTCTGGAGTGTGGCTGTGGGAAGAGAGAGTGTGAGTGGTGCAGTGGAATCTGGAAACTCCTCGATGCCATGGATGAATACATCCCCCTCCCGGTGCGGGAACTGGATAAGCCTTTCCTCATGTCCATCGAAGACGTCTTCTCCATCACCGGTCGGGGAACGGTGGTAACCGGAAGGGTGGAGAGAGGCACCCTCAAGCTGGGTGATACGGTGGAAATCGTGGGTCTCTCCCATGAGATCAAGAAGACCGTGGTCACCGGCATTGAGATGTTCCGCAAAATCCTGGACGAAGCCCAGGCCGGTGATAACATCGGCGTGCTCCTGCGGGGTATCGAAAAGAAAGAGGTGGAGAGAGGACAGGTGCTGGCTGCCCCTGGTTCCATCACCCCCCATACCCATTTCAAGGCTGAGGTCTACGTGCTCACCAAAGAGGAAGGTGGAAGACATACCCCCTTCTTCAACGGTTACCGTCCTCAGTTCTACTTCCGTACCACCGATGTCACCGGAGAGATCAAACTCCCCCAGGGAGTGGAAATGGTTATGCCCGGAGATAACGCCAATCTGGAAGTCAAACTCATCTACCCCATCGCCATGGAGAAAGGTCTGCGTTTTGCTATCCGTGAGGGAGGAAGGACTGTAGGAGCCGGAGTGGTATCGGACATCATCGAGTGAGTCTAAAGTGAGGAGGCAGAGAAGGTGGCTCAAAAAATTCGGATTAAGTTAAAGGGTTACGATCATCGGATCTTAGACCAGTCGGCGGTCAGGATCGTTCAGGCAGTGGAAAGGACTGGGGCCACGGTGTCAGGGCCAGTTCCCTTGCCGGTGGAGGTTTCTCGGTATACGGTTTTGAGGTCTCCCCATGTCGACAAGAAGTCTCGAGACCAGTTTGAAATGAGAACCCATAAGAGGCTCATCGATATTCTCGATCCCAATCCCAAGACCGTGGACGCTCTTATGCACCTGGATTTACCGGCAGGCGTGGACATAGAGATTAAGCTTTAGTGGGCTCTCAGTGAGGAAGGAGAGAGGTAGGGATGAAAATAGTAAGATACGGGATGATTGGCGAAAAGGTTGGCATGACCAGGATTTTTAATGAAGAGGGCCTGGTGATACCGGTAACAGTCATAAAGTGTGGGCCCTGTTATGTGGTTCAGAAGAAGTCCGACGATAAAAATGGATATCAGTCGTTGCAGCTGGGCTATGGTGAGGTCAAGGAGCGGAAGTTGAATAAACCCAAACTTGGGCACCTGAAAAAGGCCGGCGTTCCTCCCCTGCGCTTTTTGGCCGAATTCCGTTTTGATAGAGTTGAGGAGTATCAGGTTGGGCAAGCGCTGAAAGTTGACGGTTTTCAGGTAGGCGATAAGGTTGACGTAACCGGCGTCTCAAAGGGTAAGGGTTTCCAGGGCGTGGTGCGTCGATACGGATATGGAGGCGGTCCGGCCACCCATGGTTCGATGTTTTATCGGGAACCGGGGTCAATCGGCGGTACCGATGCAGAGCGAGTGTTCAAAGGCAAAGGCCTTCCGGGGAGAATGGGACGGGATACAGTAACGGTGAAAAATTTGGAAGTGGTTGGCGTTAACCCGGAAAGGGATCTTCTCCTGGTGAAAGGAGCGATACCGGGGCCGGCGGGAAGCAAAGTTCTGGTGCGAAAGAAAGTTTCGTAGGAGGAGCGCAAGATGGAGCTTGAGGTTAAGGATAAAAACGGGAAAATTGTGGGGAGCATTCGTGTCGATGAGAAAATTTTGCCGGAGAAGGAAAATGTCCATTTGCTCTATCTTTCGGTAAAGAGCTTCCTTGACAATCAGCGCCTGGGAACTGCAAAAACGAAAACTCGAGGCGAAGTGAGCGGTGGAGGGAAAAAACCCTGGCGTCAAAAAGGAACCGGCAGGGCGCGCCATGGAAGCATTCGTTCTCCCATCTGGAGGGGTGGTGGAGTGGTCTTTGGTCCTGTGCCGCGCTGTTTCTATCACGCACTTCCCAAGGGTGAGAAGAGGAAATCCTTCCTTCTCGCTCTGAGCGAAAAAATTGGGAAGCAGGCTCTCCTGGTTGTGGAGGATATCAATTTTCAAACTCCAAAAACCAAAGAAGCAGTATCTTTTTTGAAGACCTTTGGAGTAGAGAAAAACCAAAAGGTTTTGCTGGTTACCACCACCAGAAAGGATGAGGTGGTCAGAGCCTTCGCCAACCTACCTCTTTCAATGGTGAAGCCGGTAAACGAAATTAACACCTATCTCCTTCTCTGGTCCGAAATCGTCATCATGGAAAAAGAGGCTTTTCTGAAATTAGTGGAGGTGTATGGTGGTGAGCGTTGAGCGTGAGGTTATTATTCACCCAATCATAACCGAAAAGACTGTTGGGCTTCAGAAAGAGAACAAGTATGTTTTCAGAGTTACTCTTAAGGCCACCAAACCGGAGATTAAGAAGGCCGTTCAGGATATGTTTGGCGTGACGGTTCTCAGGGTTCACACTGTCAACGTAGGTGGAAAGAAAAAGAGACTCGGCCGTTTCGAAGGCAAAACCAGTGATTGGAAGAAAGCCATTGTTTTCGTGAAACCCGGTGAACGGATTAAGGCTTTCGATATTTCGTAGCGACGGAGGAGAGAAAAAGGATGGCGAACATTAAAGACTACAAACCTGTTACACCGAGTCGGCGCCATATGAGCGGTTATACCTTTGAGGAAATCACCTCTCGGAAACCTGAGAAGTCTCTTCTGGAACCGCTCAAGAGCAAAGCAGGGCGAGATAACCAGGGAAGGATTGCAGTTCGTCATAAAGGCGGAGGAAGCAAGAGAAGGTATCGAATTATCGATTTCGAAAGGGATAAAATCGGCATTCCGGCCAAAGTGAAAAAAATCGAGTACGATCCCAACCGTTCTGCGCGCATTGCACTTTTGCAGTATGCCGACGGAGAAAAGCGTTATATTGTTGCTCCTTTAGGAGTAGCGGTAGGGGATGTGTTAATGAATGGACCGGATGCCGATATTCGGCCGGGAAATGCCCTGCCTCTTCGTTCGATCCCGGTGGGGACCTTCATCCATAATGTGGAGCTTCGAAAGGGCAAGGGAGGACAGCTGGTCCGTTCTGCCGGTAGCTATGCCCAGTTGATGGCGAAAGAGGGTGATTATGCCCAGGTGAGGATGCCATCCGGAGAAGTCCGCCTGGTACACCTGGACTGTATGGCCACGGTCGGGCAGGTGGGGAATGTGGACCACGAAAATGTGACCATTGGAAAGGCTGGAAGGAGCCGCTGGTTGGGCAAAAGACCCACGGTGCGGGGGGTGGCGATGAACCCCATTGATCATCCTCATGGTGGCGGTGAAGGAAGGTCGCATGGAGGAAGACATCCGGTCAGTCCCTGGGGCATGTTAACCAAAGGCTTTAAAACCAGAAAGAACAAGAATACCGATAAGTGGATTGTAAAGCGAAGAAAGTAAGCGGAAGGAGGCATTGCTTTGGGTAGATCGTCTAAAAAAGGTCCCTATGTGGATCCGAAATTGAGAAAAAGAATCGATGAGATGAATAGACGTGGTGAAAAAAGGGTTATCAAGACCTGGTGCCGGGCGTGTGTGATTATTCCGGATATGGTCGGGCATACCATTGCGGTCCATAATGGAAAGAAACACGTACCGGTCTATATTACTGAGCAAATGGTTGGACATCGTTTGGGGGAGTTTGCTCCGACCCGGACCTTCAAGGGGCACGGGAACCCCACCGAGCGCTCTACCGCTTTGAAGTAGAGGAGGTGTGTGATGGTGGAAGCTAAAGCGACCGCGAAATATCTGCGTATCTCTCCTCGCAAGGCGAGGCAGGCCGTGGACCTTATTCGGGGTAAAAAAGCCCAGGAAGCGCTGGCGCTTCTCAAATTTATTCCCAAAAAGTCCGCCCGGTTGGTGTATAAAGTTTTACAGTCTGCGGTGGCCAATGCCGAGAACAATCAGGGCCTGGACGTGGATAAGCTGGTAGTGTCTCAGGCTTTCGTGAACCCGGGACCTACTTTGAAGAGAATAAGACCCAGAGCCATGGGAAGAGCTTATCTTATTCGGAAAAGAAGTTCTCACATCACGGTGATCGTTTCCGAAGCAGGGGAGGGAAGATAATTGGGCCAGAAAGTGAATCCAGTCGGCTTGCGTTTGGGTATAATCAAAGATTGGCAGTCCCGCTGGTATGCGGAAAAGAAATTCCAGAACCATCTTTTAGAAGATTTGAGGGTGAGGCAATACATCAAAGAGCGGCTCTATCGTTCTGGAGTATCAAAGGTTGAAGTGGAACGGCTGGCCAATCAGGTCAAAGTGGTCATCAAGACTGCCCGTCCGGGAATCGTCATCGGTCGTAAGGGAAGCGAGGTAGAAAAGTTAAGACAGGACATCCAGACCATGATCGGAAACCAGAATGTGCAGATCTCGGTGGAAGAGGTTCAATCTCCCGAGACCGATGCTCAGCTCGTGGCCGAAAATATTGCCATGCAGATCGAGCGCCGCGTTTCTTACCGTAGAGCAATGAAACAGGCGATTGTTCGGGCACTGAAAGCCGGGGCCAAAGGCATAAAGGTGGCCTGCGCCGGAAGATTAGCAGGAGCAGAAATTGCCCGGGAAGAGTGGTACCGCGAGGGTCGTCTTCCTCTTCAAACGCTGCGGGCTGATATCGACTACGGGCTTGCCGAAGCCACGACGACTTACGGTAAAATCGGTGTCAAGGTATGGATATTCAAGGGTGAAGTGATTTCTCCAGGTGAAGTTTTAGAAGAGGGTATCTCCGGTGAAGTCAAAGAAGAGAAGTACGAGGAGGAGCTGGTAGACTATGCTGATACCCAAGAGAGTTAAGTATAGAAAACAGCAGCGGGGAAGAATGACAGGTGTTTCCCATAGAGGGTGTGAAGTCGATTTTGGTGATTTCGGTTTGCAAGCCCTGGAACCGGCCTGGATTACCAATCCCCAGATTGAAGCTGCCAGGGTGGCGATTTCAAGGCATATCAAAAAGGGAAGAATCTGGGTCAGGATTTTTCCGGATAAACCCTATACCAAGAAACCTACTGAGTCTCGAATGGGTAAGGGGAAAGGTCCGGTAGAGGGATGGGTAGCAGTGGTCAGACCGGGAAGGGTTCTGTTTGAAGTCGGCGGCGTTGATAAAGAAACGGCCCTGGAGGCCTTGCGTTTGGCTTCTCACAAGTTACCCATCAAGACGAGAATTGTCGAGAGAAGTGCCGAGTAGAGGTGACCGAGATGAGGGCTTCCGAGTTACGTAATTTAACCAACGAAGAGCTGAATCAGCGGATGAAAGATTTGCGAACTGAGCTCTTCAACCTGCGTTTTCAGACTATTACTGGTCAGCTGGCCAATCCCCAGAGAATTCGGATGGTGAAAAGAGACATTGCTCGTATTAAGACCGTTCTTAAAGAACGGGAACTGGGGTTGCAGAAACAGGGGGTAAAGTAGAATGGGCGTTCGCAAAAGATTTGTGGGAGAAGTGGTTAGCGATGCTATGGATAAGACTGTGGTTGTGAAGGTCACAAGAATTGCCGAACATCCTCTCTATAAGAAGAAGGTGAAAAAGAGCACCAAATTTAAGGCTCATGATGAAAACGAGATCTGTGGGGTAGGAGACCAGGTACTCATCGAGGAAACCAGACCCTTGAGCAGGACCAAGCGTTTTCGGGTGGTAGAGGTTTTGGAACGGGCAAGGGTTGAGGAAGGAGGAGAGTTCGTTGATTCAACCGAGAACAATGCTTGAGGTGGCTGATAATACCGGTGCAAAGAAAATCATGTGCATTCGGGTGATGGGTGGCTCAAATCGCCGCTATGCCACCATTGGAGATATTATCATCGCTTCGGTCAAAGAAGCTGAGCCTCATTCAGGGGTGAAAAAGGGAGAAGTGGTAAGAGCGGTGGTGGTCCGGGTGCGGAAAGAAGTGGGTCGACCCGATGGAACCTTCATCCGATTTGACGACAACGCTGCAGTGCTCGTCAATAATCAGGATGTCCCCCGGGGAACGCGTATCTTTGGCCCGGTGGGTCGAGAGTTACGAGAAAAGAATTTCATGCGGATTATTTCTCTGGCGCCTGAAGTTGTATAAGGAGCGTGATTTATTTGGAAGAGAAAGTAAGATTTAAGTCGCCGATCAAAAAAGGTGATCTGGTTGAGGTTATACACGGTAAAGATCGCGGCAAGCGGGGGAAGGTGCTGACGATTCTCCTGCAGGATGGAAAGGCCGTGGTTGAGGGAGTCAACATGGTGAAAAAGCATACCCGTCCCACCCAGAAGAATCCCCAGGGAGGGATCATTGATCAGGAAAACCCGGTGAGGATATCCAACCTGCGGCTGGTATGTAGCCGCTGTAACCAGGTTACCCGGATAACACGGACCAGAGTAGCCGATGCCAGATTCAGAGTGCGGGTATGCAAAAAGTGTGGAGAGATCATTGACAAAGTATAATAAGGAGGCCCAAGCAGTGTCGATTACCAAAGAAAAATACGTGAAAGAATCCATTCCCAGACTCCTCAAGAGCTTTGGGTATCGCAATGTTATGCAGGTTCCGAGGTTGGAGAAGGTGGTCATCAATCTGGGAGTTGGAGATGCGACCCAGAATGCGCATTACCTTGACCTGGCGGTGGAGGAGTTGACCGCCATCACCGGTCAAAAACCGCTCATCACCAGAGCTCGGAAGTCAATCTCCAACTTCAAGCTCCGTAAGGGAGTGCCCATCGGTTGCAAGGTTACCTTAAGAGGCCAGAGAATGTACGAGTTTCTGGACCGTTTTCTGAACATTGCCATTGCCCGTATTCGAGATTTTAAGGGTTTTCCTTCCAGTTCTTTCGACGGCAGAGGCAATTGTACCATCGGTATCGAGGAGCAGCTGATTTTTCCTGAAATCAGTTATGATAAGGTGGAACGTGTACGAGGTATGAACATCACTTTTGTTACCACTGCAAAAACAGACGAAGAAGCGAAAGCGTTGTTGGAGAGTTTAGGATTACCTTTCCGAAAATGAGGAGGACTGGTTATGGCTCGTAAAGCCAAGGTCGAAAGACTGAATAAACCCTATCGGTTTGAAGTGCGACGAAGAAATCGATGCAAGTTATGTGGGAGGCCTCGAGGGTATATACGGAAGTTTGGAATTTGCAGGTTGTGTTTCCGGATGTTGGCAAGTCGGGGGGAAATACCAGGCGTGGTAAAGTCGAGCTGGTAGGAAGGGGAATGGAAATGGCGCATACGGATCCTATTGCTGATATGTTAACCCGAATTCGGAACGCCTTGAAAGCTCGTGAGACGGTAGTAAAAGTGGCTGCTTCAAAGCTAAAGATGGAAGTAGCCAGGATCCTCAAAGAAGAAGGCTATATTAAAGATTACCAAATCATAACTCAGGAAGGTAACAAAAAGGATCTGGTCATTGAGCTCAAGTATGGTCCGAATCGGGAACGGATTATCAACGGTTTGCGGAGAGTCAGCAAGCCCGGCTTGAGGATTTACGCGGGCAAGCATGAAATACCGATTTTGCTTGGTGGGATGGGTACGGTTATCGTATCCACGTCGCGAGGAGTTATGACCGGAAAGGAAGCCCGACGCCTGGGCGTGGGTGGAGAGATTATCTGCTTTGTATGGTGAAGGAGGACTGGCATGTCTCGGATAGGTAAAAAGCCAATAGAGATACCTAAGGGAGTGAACGTAGTGATAGAAGGCTCAAAAATTCGGGCCGAAGGTCCCTTAGGAAAGCTGGAGAGAGAATTCCATCCCAGAATGAAAATTGAAAAAGAAGGTCAGCTCATCAAGGTGTTAAGGGAGGGAGAGAGCAAGCTCGACAAATCCCTGCACGGATTAACCAGGACCCTGGTGGCCAACATGGTGGAAGGAGTTTCCAGAGGATTCGAAAAGGCTCTGGAGATCAACGGTTTGGGTTACCGTGTCCAGAAGAAGGGGAACAATCTCCTTTTAAACCTCGGTTTTACCCATCCGGTAGAAATCGAACCTCCTGTGGGTATTACCTTTGAGGTGGAGGGTCAGATCGTAAAGGTCAAGGGCGCCGATAAGGAGAAAGTGGGGCAGGTAGCAGCAGATATTCGCAAGCTTCGGAAAGTGGAACCGTACAAGGGTACCGGTATCAAGTATGTGGGTGAGATTGTCAGAAGGAAACAAGGGAAGGCTACTGCTAAGTGAAGGGAGAGTCCTGGTATGTTAGTGAAGGCCAGAAAGGTTTTAAGAGAAAGACGACATAGACGAATTCGTAAGAAGATAAAGGGGACTGCAGAAAGACCGCGTCTTTCTGTATTTCGTAGCCTGCGACACATCTATGCTCAACTCGTGAACGATGAGCAGGGAAGAACGATTTTGGGTGTTTCTTCTCTTTCTCCAGAAGTGAAAGATCTCAAGGGTACGAAAACCGAAATAGCCAGGGCCGTGGGCCTACTTTTGGGGAAGAAAGCTCTGGAAAAGGGCGTCAAGATGGTGGTTTTCGATCGAGGAGGATACAAGTACCACGGTCGGGTCAAGGCTCTGGCTGATGGTGCCAGAGAAGCGGGGCTTGTATTTTAAGAAGATGGAGGTACGGCGATGGGTAAGATAAACCCTGAAGGGTTAGAGCTTAAGGAACGCCTTATTGCGGTCAGTAGAGTCAGTAAAGTGGTGAAAGGTGGAAAGCGTTTTCGGTTCAGAGCCCTGGTGGCAGTGGGAAACGGCGATGGAATCGTTGGTATTGGTATCGGCAAGGCCAAAGAGGTTCCCGATGCAGTCCACAAAGCGGTGGAAAGGGCCAAGAAGTCTCTGTTCCAATTCCCCATGAGAAAGTCGACCATCACCCATGAGGTTTTGGGGCGATTTGGTTCGAGCTGTGTTCTCCTCAAGCCGGCTGCTCCTGGAACGGGGGTTATTGCCGGTGGTGCGGTGCGGGCCATTCTCGAAGTGGCGGGTGTGAAGGATATCTTAACCAAGTCCCTGGGGAGCAATAATCCGGTTAATCTTGCCCAGGCTGCGGTGCAGGGTCTTCTGGTCCTTAAGAGTCCTGAGGAAGTTGCTTCGATGAGGGGCAAGAACGTCAAAGAGATGTTCGCCAGAGAGGGGGTTGTGGTGAATGAGTGAGAGGCTCTTGAGAATCACCCTTTTACGGAGCCCCATTGGAAGGCCCGAATCTCACAAGAGGACGGTAAAGGCACTGGGTTTGCGAAAGCTCTATCAGACGGTGGTTAAAAAAGATTCTCCCTCTCTACGAGGAATGATTCATAAGATTGGTTATCTTTTAAAGGTTGAGGAAACTGGGAAGGAGCATGAGACCGATGCAAATGAATGAATTGAAACCGAATCGAGGTTCTTTTCATCCTCCCAAAAGAGTCGGTAGAGGCATTGGCTCCGGACACGGTAAAACTGCCTGTCGTGGCCATAAAGGACAGAAGGCGCGTTCGGGAGGCCAGATCCATCCCCGGTTTGAAGGCGGACAGATGCCTCTGGTTCGCAGAATCCCCAAGAGGGGCTTTCGGAGGGTTTCACCTGAAGAATGGGAAATCGTCAATGTGCAGGCTCTCAACGTTTTTGAAGATGGTGTCCAGGTGGACAAAAAGATCCTGAAAGAAGCGGGCATCATTAAAGATGAAACGGTAAAGTTGAAGGTGCTGGCCAAAGGCAATCTGGAAAGAAAATTAGTGGTTAAAGCTGACGCATTTTCCAGAGGAGCAAAGCTCGCCATCGAAGAAAAGGGCGGGAAGGCTGAGGTGTTGTAACATGTGGGAATCACTCCTGAAACTGTTTCGAGTGCCGGACCTAAAGCGGCGTATTCTCTTTACCATTTCCATGCTGGTGGTGTTCCGGATCGGTGCTCATATTCCTGTGCCGGGGATTGACCCCAAGGCGTTAGCCAACGTCTTTTCTCAGGGGGGTATCCTGGGATTTCTGGATATGTTTGCCGGTGGTGCGCTCAGTAATTTCTCGGTCCTGGCCCTGGGGGTCATGCCCTACATTAACGCCTCCATTATCATCCAGCTTTTGACTTCGGTGGTACCACAGCTTGAAGAACTGGCCAAAAGTGGAGAAGAAGGAAGAGACAAGATTGCCCAGTACACCCGCTGGGGAGCTATTCTTCTGGCCATTGTTCAGGGCTTCGGTATTACTGTGTGGATGGAAAACCTGGGGGTAGTGGCCATCGCAGGATGGGGATACCGGATGACGGTTATTCTCACCCTTACGGCAGGGAGTATGTTCCTGATGTGGCTGGGTGAGATTGTTTCCGACTTTGGCATTGGCAACGGCATATCCCTCATTATTTTTGGGGGAATCGTAGCGCGTCTGGTCCCTCAATTTGTGCGCACCATTTCTCTCATCCGCGTGGGTGAAATCAATGCTCTCCTTTTTGCCATTACTCTGGTGATTGCAGTTTTTATCATTGCCTTTGTGGTTGAGTTTCAGGAGGCCCAGAGGAAGATCCCTGTGCAGTATGCCAAAAGAGTGGTGGGAAGAAGGGTCTACGGTGGTCAAAGCACCCATATTCCCATCCGGGTTATTCAGGGAGGAGTCATCCCCATCATTTTTGCTTCTTCCATTCTCCTCTTTCCGGCTACTCTGGCCCAGTTTTTCCAGGGATCGGGATTCATGAAAACAATCGCCGACGCCCTTGCCCCTAATTCTGCCCTCTATATCGTTCTCTATGCGGCGCTCATCATGTTCTTCACCTATTTTTATACTGCAGTAACGTTTAATCCGATGGAACTGGCTGAGAACATGAAAAAATACGGTGGTTTTGTGCCGGGCATTCGACCCGGTAAGCCGACTGTGGAGTATATTGACCGGTGTCTCTCCCGCATCACCCTGTGGGGGTCGCTGGCTTTAGTCTTTATTGCCGTGGTTCCCAACGCCATGGAAAGGTTTACCAAAGTGACCACTTTCTATTTTGGAGGGACGGCCATTCTCATTATGGTAGGAGTGGCCATTGAAACGGTGAGTCAACTGGAAGCCCAGTTACTCATGAGACACTATGAAGGATTTTTGAGAAAATAGGCTGGTAGAGGAGTGAAAAGATGCGCATTATCCTTTTAGGTCCACCGGGAGCAGGCAAAGGAACTCAGGCTAAGATGATGGAGAAAGACTTTGGAATACCCCAGCTATCGACGGGGGATATTATTCGTTTGGCCATTCAGAATCAAACCGAGTGGGGTAGAAAAGCGGAAGAGTTTGTCAAAGCGGGGAAACTGGTTCCCGACGAGGTGGTAATAGGGATTGTGAAGGAAAAGCTCTCCGGAAAGGACCTGGCCAACGGATTTATTCTGGACGGATTCCCCCGTACTTTGCCGCAGGCCGAGGCACTAGAAGAAATGCTTCGGGAACTGGGGATACAGATCGATGCGGTCCTGTACTTTCAAGTGGATAGTGATGAAATCGTGAGGCGTCTTTCTGCCCGTCGGATCTGTGAGAAATGTCAGACCCCCTATAATCTCCTGTCAAAACCCCCAAAAAATGATGAAATCTGCGATCAATGTGGGGGGAAGGTGATTCAGAGACCGGATGACCGACCTGAGGTGGTGAGGGAGCGACTCAGAGTCTATGAGGAGCAGACCAGCCCTCTGGTAGAGTTTTACAGCCGGAAGGGTCTTTTACGGGTCATCCCCTCTAACGGTTCTATCGAGGAAGTCTATGAGCGGGTCAAGGAAGTCCTGAAAAGGTAGCTTGAATGGGCCGGTTTTGGGTTGAAAAGGACCTCGAGATTCTTCGACAGAGTGGTCAAATTTTGGGGAAGGTTTTGAGAAAAATTCATGACTTTATCGTTCCAGGAGTGAAAGCTTCGGCCATAGACCAGATGGCCGAAGAAGAAATCCGCCGGCTTGGAGCCCGTCCTGCGTTCCTGGGCTATCGAGGGTTTCCGGCTTCAGTCTGTGTTTCTTTGAATAGTGAAGTGGTCCATGGAATTCCCCGGGAACAGGTGGTGCAAGAAGGAGATCTCGTCAGCATTGACCTGGGGGTGGAATTTGAGGGGTTCTATACTGATGCGGCATTCAGTATGGTGGCAGGGAACGGAAATCCACTGGCTCACAAACTGGTAAAGGTTGCCAGGGAAGCCCTCTACGCCGGGATTCAAAGAGCGGTTCCGGGAAACCGGATTGGGGATATTTCTTATGCCATCCAGACGCTGGTAGAAAAAAATGGTTTTGCGGTGGTACGGGACCTGGTTGGGCACGGAGTCGGCCGGTCGTTACATGAGGAACCGCAGATACCAAATTTTGGAAAGAAAGGGCAGGGGCCTCTGGTTGAAAGAGGCATGGTTCTGGCTATTGAGCCGATGGTGAACGAAAAAGGCTATCGGGTGAGAGTACTGGAGGACGGTTGGACTATTGTGACCGAAGATGGAGGATTGTCGGCCCATTTTGAGCATACCGTCCTGATTACCGAACACGCACCAGAGATTTTAACTTCTTGGGAGAGGGGATGATTTTTGCGAATGCCTAAGGAGGATATTATCGAAGTCAAAGGAACGGTGGTAGAGCCGTTGCCCAATGCCATGTTTAGAGTGGAATTGGAAACCGGGAAAACCATACTGGCACATATTTCTGGCAAGATGCGGATGCACTACATCCGGATACTTCCAGGAGATAAGGTGGTGGTGCAGATTTCGAAGTATGACCCCACCAAAGGACGGATTGTCTATCGACATAAGTAGAGGGGTTGCATTATCGAAGAGGAGGTATTAAAATGAAGGTTCGTGCGTCTGTGAAACCGAGATGTGAAAAATGCAAGGTCATTCGTCGTAAGGGAAGAGTTGTGGTGGTGTGTTCTGACCCACGACATAAACAACGACAAGGGTAGGAGGACGTAGGATGGCGAGAATTGCGGGTGTCGATTTACCGGCTAATAAAAGAATCGATATTGCTCTTACCTATATATACGGTATTGGTAAGAGCCTGTCCAGGGTAGTTCTTGAAGAAGCTAAGGTCAATCCGGAGATTCGGGTTAAGGATCTGACCGATGACGAGATTAGCAGGATCCAGAAAGCGGTGGAAAAGTATCCGGTGGAAGGAGAACTGAGGGCTCAGGTTTCTCAGGACATCAAGCGCCTGATTGCCATTGGCTGTTACCGGGGCTTGAGACATCGCCGGGGCTTGCCGGTCAGAGGCCAGAGGACCAGGACCAATGCTCGGACCAGGAAGGGTCCAAGAAGAACCGTAGGTGTAAGGAGAAAGAAATAACCTATTCCTAATAATAGAATAAGGGGGTTTTGATCAATTTGGCTAAACCAGGTAAGAAAAAGAAGAGAGAAAAGAGGATAGTGCGAGAGGGAGTTGCGCATATAAAGTCGACTTTTAACAATACTCTGGTTTCTATCACCGATCGCCAGGGAAATGTGCTGTCGTGGGCCAGTGCGGGAACTTCCGGATTTAAGGGCACCAAGAAAGGTACTCCCTTTGCGGCTCAGCTGGCCGCTGAACAGGCAGCCAAGAAAGCCATGGACCAGGGGGTTCGGGAGGTAGAAGTTCTGGTGAAGGGTCCCGGTCCGGGAAGAGAAACCGCCATTCGGGCTCTTCAGGCGGCGGGGTTGATCATCAATGCTATCAAAGACGTTACCCCCATTCCTCACAATGGTTGCAGACCACCGAAGCAACGAAGGGTGTAAAGGAGGCGAAAAGTCATGTCGAAGTATACCGCATCACGATGCCGTTTGTGCCGGAGACAGGGAACAAAGCTGTTTTTAAAGGGGCCGCGCTGTTACACCGATAAGTGTGCTTTCGAAAGGAGACCGTTTGCTCCGGGAATTCACAAAGGTGGACGTCGCAAGCTCTCCGGTTATGGTTTACAGCTCAGAGAAAAGCAAAGGGTCCGTTTTATTTACGGTATCACCGAGAAGCAGTTCGAGAATTACTTTGAAAAAGCGACCCGAATGCCCGGTATTACCGGTGAGAATCTGCTTTCGCTTTTGGAGCGCAGACTTGACAATGTGATCTTTCGTCTAGGTTTGAGTGATTCAAGAATCGAAGCGCGACAAATCGTCTCTCATGGCCATGTGAAAGTGAACGGGAAGCGGGTCAACATTCCCTCCTATCTCGTAGAGGAAGGGGATACGATTGAGTTGTCCGAGAGCGGAAAGGAAAACGGGAAAATTAAGGAGATCCTGGAAGAAAAAGAAAGCGTTCCAACTCCGGGGTGGCTGGAATTTGATCGGAGCCTATTACGGGGAAGAATTCTCCGGGATCCTCGGCGAGAGGATATAGATTACCCGGTCCAGGAGCAATTGATTGTTGAGTTCTACTCCAAGTAAATAACATTTGAGGTGTTTGGTAATGCAAGAAAACCTTAGGGATGGTACCAGAATTGATGTTCTGGAATTGAGGGAGGATCCGGTTACCAGGGGACAGTACGGCAAATTCTCCATCGAACCCCTGGAATCAGGATGGGGCATTACCGTGGGTAATGCGCTACGAAGGGTCCTTCTTTCTTCTATCGAGGGCGCCGCGATTACTGCGGTGAGGATCGACGGAGTTATTCATGAGTTTTCTGCCTTACCCGGGGTGCGTGAAGATATAACTGACATCATTCTCAACCTGAAGGGTCTGGTGCTAAGATCTTATTCCGAGGAAGAGAAGGTACTTCGTCTTGAAGTTGAAGGAGTGCCCGGGTCTTTGAGGAAAGTTACTGCTCGTGATATTGTTCCGGTGAGTGATGTAGAAATTGTGAATCTGGATCATTACATCGCCGAGATCGACGAAGAAGGCCATCTATCGATGAGCCTGTTTGTCTCTCAGGGAAAGGGTTACCGGGAGGCATCCGAATGGGTAACCTATGAACACAATGTCATACCGGTCGATGCCATTTTTACCCCGGTGAGGAAGGTCAATTTCCAGGTGGTGGATACCCGGGTAGGGCAGTTTACAAACTATGATAAGGTGATTTTAGAAATCTGGACAAACGGTGCCATTACCCCTCAGCAGGCTTTTAAGAGAGCCCTGGACCTTCTGGTGGAGGAATTCAGTCTCCTTTCGAAGCTCCTGCGGCTGAAGGCTGAGGAGGGTGTCCTGGAAAGGGAAGTCCTGAGAGAAACCGTAGGCGGGGAAGAAAGGGACATCAGCGTAGAAGACCTGGAATTATCGGTCAGAGCACTCAATTGCCTCAAAAGGGCTCGCATCAACACCGTGAAAGAGCTGGTGGAAATTATTCGTACCCGTCCTGAGGACTTGAAGAAAATCAAAAACCTTGGCCAAAAGACCTATGAGGAGATACTCGAAAAGGTCAACAGATTTGGTTACAGGCTGGAGGAAAAGAAAAACGAGGTGGTAACTGATGAGACACCGTCAGAGAACGGAGAAACTGGGGAGGAAGACTTCTCATAAAGAGAGCATGATTGCCAACATGCTGGTTTCACTCATCAAAAGCGGAAAGATTGAAACCACCGAAACAAAAGGTAAGGTTTTGAAAAGGTATTTCGAAAGAGTTGTTTCTTTGGCCATCAAGGGCGATAATGCTTCGATGCGGCAGGTGGTATCCTGGGTACGTGACAAAGAAGCTTTCAAGACGCTCTTACGGAGCATTGTTCCTCGTTTTCGGGAGCGCCATGGAGGGTACTGCCGGGTAATAAAGATGGGTTACAGAGTGGGCGATGGTGCTCCGGTTGTCCTGGTAGAAATTGTGGAATAGCTATTTTCTCCCATTAGAAAGGGCAGTTTCTTCAAGTTCTTTCTAATGGGAGACCGACAAAAATGATCGGATTCCGGAACGTCAGCTTCTGGTACTCCGAAGAATTCACTTCGGAGAGGCCTCAGGAAATCCTGAACAATATCACTTTCTCTCTCCGGGAGAGAGAATTTGTGGTGCTCCTGGGGAAGAATGGATCGGGGAAATCCACCCTGGCAAAGCACTGCAATGGTCTGCTTCTTCCAAAACGGGGGGAGGTTCTGGTCGACGGCATGGACACCAGGAAGGAAGAGTATTTGTGGGAGATTCGTAGGAAAGTCGGCCTGGTTTTTCAGAACCCGGATAACCAGTTGATTGCTACCACGGTGGAGGAAGATGTGGCCTTTGGTCCGGAAAATCTGGGTCTACCCCCGGCCGAAATCCGTCTCCGGGTTGAGGAAGCTCTGGAAATCGTGGGTATGAGGGGTTACGAAAGGAAGGAACCCCATACCCTTTCTGGGGGGCAGAAGCAGAAAGTGGCCATCGCCGGGGTGCTGGCCATGCATCCTGATTATCTGGTTCTTGATGAAGCAACTTCGATGCTCGACCCTGAGGGAAGAGAAGAGTTGATGCAGTTACTCCTGAAGCTGAAAAATACCATCACCGTTTTTCATATCACCCATCAGGTTGAGGAAGCCGTCTATGCCGATCGAGTGATGGTTATCGGTGGAGGGAAAATTGTGGCGGAGGGGGCACCGCGGGAGGTTTTCTCTCTGGGGGAGAAAATTGTAGAATGGGGTCTGGAGCTCCCCCAGGTTACAGAAACCGCTCTCCTCTTGAAAAAAATGTATCCCACGCATTTTGCCATCCTCCCTCTCAGGGTTGAGGAACTGGTCGAGGAATTATGCTGATCGAGCTCAGGGATGTTTTTTTCTCGTATCTTTCCCACACGCCCTTTCAGGTGCAGGCTCTGGAGGGAATTTCCCTTTCCATCCATCGGGGTGAAAGTATCGGCATCGTGGGTAGGACCGGCTGCGGAAAATCAACTCTGGCGCAGCACCTGAACGGTTTGCTCCTTCCGGAGGCAGGGCAGGTGCTGGTAAACGGGATTGACACCAGAACCAGGGGAGCGGCGTCAAAAGATATCCGCAAGAAAGTGGGACTGGTGTTCCAGTACCCTGAGGACCAGTTCTTTGAAGAAAGCGTTTTTAAGGAGATCGCCTTTGCTCCCAGGAATATGGGTATTGAGGGGAAAGAACTCGAGGAAAAAGTGCAGTGGGCTATGGAAATGGTGGGGCTGGATTTTACCGGTCTCAAGGATAAGAGTCCTTTTGAACTGAGCGGTGGCCAAATGCGGAGGGTGGCAATCGCCAGCATTCTCTCCATGCAACCCGAGGTTCTGGTTCTCGATGAACCTACGGCAGGACTTGATCCCCAGGGAAAGCGTCTCATTTTGGGAAAGCTTCAGGAGCTTCGGGAAAAGCATGGTCTCACCCTAGTCATTATTTCGCACAGCATGGAAGACCTGGCGAGGATTGTGGAGCGAATCATTATCATGGACCGGGGAAAAATCGCTTTTGACGGTTCGATCAGGCAGGCCTTTTCACAGGGAGATTTTATAAAGCAGTTTGGGATTTTGCCTCCGGTGGTTTCCCAGGTTGCTTCTCTGCTTCGTTCCCGGGGTTTTCCAGTCAACCCCGAAGTGCTTACTCCCGCAGAATTAGCCGAGGAGATCCGGGTCAAAGTCATGGAAAAAAAGGAGCGAGGGTCGTGCTGGGTCGAAGCGTAGTGATCGGGCAGTATGTTCCCCTTGATTCCCCGATTCATCGTCTGGACCCCCGGGTGAAGATTCTCTTTGTGGGCATCACCATTGTCGGTCTTTTTCTTGTGGAGCAGTGGCTGGCGTTTCTGGCTCTGGGTGTTTTTCTTCTGGTGCTCATGTTTCAGGCTCATCTCCCCTTCGGATACGTATTGCGGAGCCTGAAGCCCATCCTTTTTCTGCTTTTATTCACGCTGGTTTTGCATCTTTTCTTTACCCCCGGCCATTATCTCCTGGAATATGGGCCCATCCGTATTTCTCTTGAAGGCCTGGAAAGGGGTCTTTTTATCATTGTGCGGCTCTGTCTTTTAATCGTGGCTACAGCATTACTCACCCTCACCACATCGCCGGTAGAACTGACCGATGGTATGGAATATCTCCTGAATCCTTTCAAGCGCTGGGGTTTCCCCGCTCACGAGCTGGCTATGATGATGACCATCGCCATTCGTTTTATCCCCACTCTCCTCCAGGAAGCCGACCGGATTTTGAAAGCCCAGAAAGCCCGGGGAATGGATTTTGAGAGTGGGGGATTGCTGCAGCGGGCCAGGAATCTGATTCCTCTTCTTGTTCCCCTCTTCATCAATTCCTTTAAGCGGGCCGAAGACCTGGCCATAGCCATGGAGTCAAGATGCTATCGGGGAGGGGTGGGAAGAACCAGGCTGCGAGTCCTTACCATGCGCACCGGTGACTATGTTTTTCTTCTGTTTTCCCTGGGTATCGTGGTTCTGGTGAAAATTCTTCCGTTCCCCTGGTGATGCAGTTGCGGAATTTGCTCCTGGTCCTGGAGTACGATGGGTCCAGTTACTCTGGTTGGCAGGTCCAGAAAGGGGTAAGAACGGTACAGGGGACTCTGGAGCGGGTGCTCAGTGATTCCCTGAAAGAAAAGATCCGGGTTTGTGCCTCGGGGCGAACCGATGCCGGTGTCCACGCTCTGGGACAGGTAGCGAACTTCTATACCACTTCCTCTTTATCGACGGACATTCTCTTTCGGATCCTGAAAGCCCATCTCCCTGAGGACCTTCGGGTTCTGAATCTCTTCGAGGTTTCTCTCGATTTTCATGCCCGAAAGACTGCTGTTCGTAAAAGGTACCTATACGTGGTTTGCCTGGGGAATAGCCTTCCGGTGTTCTTGCAACGTTATGTGTATTCTCTGGGAAGGAGGGAGCTCGACGTTGCTCGAGTACGCGAGGGAAGCCGGACATTTTTGGGAAGGCATGATTTTACTTCCTTCAGCTCACCGCGGGAAAAGAACTCTTCCCCGGTACGGACGATTTTTTCTCTGGAAGTATGCCTGCGAGAGTCCTTCCTTTTCTTTGACATCCAGGCCGACGGATTTCTATACCACATGGTTCGTTTTATGGTGGGGGAGCTCCTCATGGTGGGCTTTGGCAAAAAGGACATCGCGGATTTAGAGTTCATGCTCGCCCACCCATCCTGTACCCATCACCGTTTCTCTGCTCCTCCTGAAGGACTCTATCTTCTGGAAGTTCAGTATCCCGATGTGGACCCGTATCAGGGTCTTCGGTTGAAAGAAAGTGGTTTTATAGTGCCTCTCTGGGTAAGAGAGGACTCTGGAGCGTGATTGTGCTATAATCCCTCTCTAAGGATATAGGGGTGAAATGGCTTGAGAAGTTTCCGTTATCCCTTTGTACGTCTCGGTATCATTGGCGGAGGGCAACTGGGGAAGATGATGACGCAGGAAGCCAAAAAGATGGGCTTCTGGGTTACGGTCCTTGACCCCACTCCTTCTTCGCCTGCTGCTCAGATTGCCGATGAGGAAATAGTGGCTTCTTTCTTTCAAAAGGAGAAATTGCAGGCCCTGGTAACAAAAAGCGATGTCGTGACCTACGACATTGAACACGTTGACACTGCGTTTCTGCAGGGTTTATCGGAGAAAGACAAGATTTACCCCGCACCGGAACTCCTGGCCACCATTCAGGATAAGTGGCTCCAGAAGAAAATCCTCAGTGGGGGAGGGATCCCCCTTCCTCGTTTCGCGCTTCTGGAAGAAAAAGATGTCTGGTCCGCTTTTGGTTTTCCGGTGGTACAGAAAGCCCGTTATGGGGGGTACGACGGAAGGGGTGTGGCAGTGCTCAAAAACGAAAAGGATTTCCCCTATCATTTCTCCGGACCCAGCTTTCTTGAGGAGTATGTTCCCCTGGAAAAAGAGCTGGCGGTGCTCGTGGCGCGGGGTAAAACCGGTGAAATGGCTTTTTATCCGGTAATTGAGATGATTTTTCGGAGTGAAGCGAATATCTGCGATATGGCCCTGGTGCCGGCCCGGATTCCCCCCGAGAAAGCAAGCGAAGCCCAGGCCATCGCTCAAAGATGCGTGGAAATCCTTCAGGGGGTGGGTATATTTGCGGTAGAAATGTTCCTGGACCAGAGCGGAAGGCTTCTGGTGAACGAAATTGCTCCTCGCCCCCACAACTCCGGGCACCTTACCATCGAAGCCTGTGTGACTTCACAGTTTGAACAGCACCTGCGAGCCATTTGCGGGTTGCCTTTGGGCTCTCCGGATCTCCTCTCCCCGGCGGTGATGGTCAACCTTCTGGGCATGGAGGGATACCGGGGTAAACCCTGTGTGGAAGGGTTGGAAGAAGCCCTGACCATTCCCGGGGTAACCTTCCATTTTTACGGAAAGGTCGAGACTCGACCTTTCCGGAAGATGGGTCATATGACGGTGCTGGCTCCCACTCTCGATGAAGCCCTGGAAAGGGCTCGGCGGGTCAAAACATTACTCAAAATAAGAGCGTGAGGTGGAGCATGGGAAAGCCGCTTGTGGGTATCATCATGGGTAGTGACTCGGACCTTGAGGTGATGCAGGAAGCGGGGTTTATTCTGGAGAAGTTGGGAGTGGGGTACGAGATAACCGTGGTCTCTGCCCACCGTACACCGGAACGGATGTTTCGCTATGCGCAGGAGGCGGAGTCTCGAGGCCTGGAAGTGATTATTGCCGGTGCCGGTGGAGCCGCACACCTTCCAGGGATGGTTGCCTCGTTAACTTCATTGCCGGTGATTGGAGTGCCGGTTCGCACTGCCGCACTTCAGGGGTTCGATTCTCTTCTTTCCATCGTTCAGATGCCCCCTGGGGTTCCGGTGGCTACGGTGGCCATCAACGGAGCAAGGAATGCCGGGATTCTGGCGGCGGAAATTTTGGGGATCAAATTCCCTGACATCCGTCACCGGGTAAAGGCTTATAGGGAAGAACTGTCCAGGATGGTGGAAGAGAAAGCAGCCGGCGTTTTTCGAATTTTCGAAGTTTGAGGAAAGAGGGGCGGGGATGCCCCTCTTGCAATATCACAGATTTTTGTAACAAAACCACCAGTCGAAGCATTCGATCTCGCCTTTTTTCGCCTTTTCCAGGCGTTCCTGGGCGAGCGCTTCATTCCCCGCTGGAGGAATGATGACTTTGTTCCCGATGAGCGGGTTGTTGGGCCAGTTCTCTGGGAGAGCTACCCCATTCTTGTCGCTTATCTGGAGGGCCTTAACTGCCCGCAGGATTTCATCGACATTCCTTCCGACCTCTTGCGGATAGTACATGATGAGGCGGATAATTCCCTTATCGTCCACCACGAACACTGCCCGGACGGTGTTGGTTCCTTTTTGGGGATGGATCATCCCCAGGGCCTGGGCTAACCGTCCCAAATCATCGGCGATGACCGGGAAGGGTATGGGGGTTTCCAGTCTCTCCTTGATCCATTCCGTCCACTTGATGTGAGCAAAGACCTGGTCGATGGATAGCCCGATAAGCTCGGTGTTCAGAGCTTTGAATTCTTCTGCTTTCCTGGCAAAGCTCACAAATTCCGTAGTGCATACCGGGGTGAAATCTCCGGGATGACTGAAGAGCACAAACCACTTTCCGGCATAATCTTCAGGAAGATTCTTCATGCCATGGGTGGTTTTCACCGTTACCGAGGGGAATTTTTCCCCGATCACCGTAAGTCCTTGAGTTTGCTCCATTAGGTGCGCACCTCCTTTTATTGATTCTGGCGGCAGTGTGGACAAATACCCCGGCAGTAGATTTCCCTGGTTTTGACCACAAAGCCACCGAGTTCCCCCAGATCGATTTTTTCAGGGTTAACGTGAAAATCGTAGAGTTTCCCACACACCTCACACTGAAAATGACCATGAAACGAACCATCGATATCGTATCGGGTTTCCCGCTCTCCGGTGGAGACCGTCTTCAGAATCCCTTTACTCAAGAATAAATCCAGGGTATTGTAAACGCTGGCCCGGGATACGGCAGGTAATTGGGAGAGGAGCGCCCGATAGACCTCCTCTGCTGTGGGATGGGTTCGCCGACACAAAAGATAATCGAGGACCAAAAGCCTTATGGTCGAAGGTTTCACCTCATATTTTTGCAGGTAATCTTTGAGATACGTTACTTCAAGCTCCACGGGCTTTCTCTCCAGATGATAAAAATTTGGAATAATTACAATTTGATTTTAAACAAATATTTTTATTTTGTCAATAGGAAACACCGGTACCGGGAGACGATTCCGGAATGATCTTCTTGTATACCGGGGATGGAAGAGAACCAGAAGTTACCCCCCACGTCGATCAGGGTACAACCCTGAGCATGGGCTCCTTGGAGGATCCCTTATCCCGGAAACCCGGATATTCACTGCCGCATTCACCGGGTGACGGTCCTGCCCCGCGGTATTTATGATTTCAGGATGCTGTGATGGTGATCACCGCCACCCCATAGGCGCAGTTTCCCGCATAGTCACAGACCTTCACCAGCACGGTGTAGGTACCGGGGGTGGAGAAGGTATGGGTGAAAACCTGTCCCTGGGCTCCTCCGGCACACCCTGAGAGGGCGCTACCGTTTACAAACCACTGGTAACTTTTGATCATGTAATCGTCTTTGGCCTGAGCGACGAAGGTGATGGTTGAGCCGGCCGGAAACTCACCCTCAGGTGGAAGTTAACGAAGTCCCGAAGGAGCAGAAAGGCGTGATCCTGGAACGGGTGGGGGCGCTCCTTTCTCTTCGCTCTGGCCCTTCCGAAGACCTGGTCCTTCCGGGTATGGAGGGGAGCGCCGTCCTTACCTCCGACCAGGCGCTTCCATCAGGAGAATATCGCCTGAAGGTCTCCCTCTTCCAGGGAGAGAAGGAGCTTTTGACCCGGGAAGCCACCTTCACCGTGGGGAAGAAGTAGGCGCATAGCTTCTCGTCTTCCTCCTTTATTTTCCGACGAAGGAAATATATTTTTCCTGATTCTGGTTTCTTAAAGAAAAAGGGGGAGGTTGAGAGATGGAGAAGCTTGCTTTTTTCGTTTTTCGGGATGAGGAGATGTGCTTCATCCATGTGCTCCTGAATGCTCTGGATACGCAGGAAAAGGGGGGTGTGGCAAGAATCGTGTTTGAAGGGAGCGCCACCCGTCTTGTGCCTTTGCTTTCTGAAAATTCCCATCCGCTTCACTCACTCTATCAGAAAGCGAAAGAGCAGGGTCTCATTGCCGGAGCTTGTCGGGCGTGTTCGGCGAAGATGCAGGTGCTCGAAGCGGTGGAACGGGAAGGGCTTCCACTCCTTGATGATATGAAGGGACATCCGGGGATGCACCGTTTCCTGCAGGAAGGGTTCACCATCATTACCATGTAGGGGAAGCAAATGGCGTTTCTTGCCAGGGTGTTTCTCTTACTTTTGGAGCGGCGGGAGCTGGTGCTCACCAGTCTCTTCCAGCACATTTACATCTCGGCGGTGGCCTGTGTGCTCATCGGGGTGGTAGGGATTCCTCTGGGGGTGCTCATCACCCGTTTCCGTTCCTGGGCTTCCGGGGTGCTAGCGGTTACCGGGGTTCTCTACACCATCCCGGCGCTGGCGCTTTTTGGGTTTATGATTCCCCTTCTGGGAATTGGGTTAAAGCCCACCCTTTTCGCCCTGTTTATCTACGGGTTACTGCCTCTAGTGCGGAATACCTATGTGGGAATCATCAACGTGGACCCGGGGGTGGTGGAAGCGGCCCGGGGGATGGGGAGTACCGAGTGGCAGCTCCTTTACCGGGTACAGTTACCCCTGGCTCTTCCCTATATTGTGGCGGGTTTGCGGACGGTGGTGGTGATGACCATTTCGGTATCCACCATCGCCGCTTTCATCGGGGCAGGGGGCCTGGGGGTGCTCATCTTCCGGGGAATTACTTCCTACTATACCGAGCTCATCGTGGCGGGGAGCATGCTCGTGGCAGGGCTTTCGGTGGCCGCCGATATGCTCCTTGGAGTGCTGGAAAAAAGGCTTTTGCGAAGAATCCAGATGTAAAGGGGTGTTGTCCATGAAAACGGTAAAGATTATTCTTCTGAGCGTTCTGGGTGCGGTGCTTCTCTGGGGTATGGCCTTTGCGCAGGGAGGGAAAGTGGTGGTGAGCAACAAACCCTTCACCGAGTCCCATATCCTCGCCGAGATCATGGTGCAGCTTCTCCGCCGCCATACCGATCTTGCGGTAGAGCGCCTGATCATCGAAGGGGGGACGACCTCCATCCTGCACCCTGCTATTGTGCGGGGAGATATCGACATTTACCCTGAGTATACCGGAACTTCCTGGCAGGAAGTGCTCCGTAAAGATGAAGTGGTCTCCGACCCCCTGGAGCTCTATGAGCGGGTGAAAAAGGAGTATGAAGAGCGCTTTGGCCTGGTGTATCTTCCGCTTTTCGGATTCAACAACACCTTCACCCTGGCGGTGCGGCGGGAATCGGCGGAAAAGGATAATCTCAAAACTTTTTCAGATTTAGCCCGGGTTTCGGAGCGCTACGTGTTTGGAGCCGAGCCGGACTTTTTTGAGCGGAAGGACGGTTACGATAACCTGGTTAAAACCTACGGGTTCCGTTTCAAGACGGTGAAACAGATGGCCATCGCCCTCAAGTATCCGGCCATCGTTTCCCGGGAGGTGGATGTCATCGATGCTTTCTCCACCGATGGACTTTTGAAAAAGTTCGACCTGGTGGTCCTGGAAGACGATAAACAGTACTTCCCTTCCTATTTCTGTGCCCCAGTGGTGCGGAAGGCTACCCTGGAGAAGTATCCGGTGATTGCCGAAGTCCTGGGACGTTTGCAGGGTCTTATCACCGACGAAGTGATGACCGAGATGAATTATCTGGTGGACGAAGAACTGCGTGACCCCAAGGACGTGGCCCGGGAATTCCTGGAGAAGAGGGGGCTTCTGTAATCTCACGTTATGGCGCTCGTTTCCTTTCAGGAGGTAACCAAAGTCTATCAGGATGATATCAGAGCGGTGGACGGGGTTTCCCTGGAGGTGGAGGAGGGGGAATTCCTGTGCCTCATCGGCCCTTCGGGGTGTGGGAAGACCACCCTCCTCAAGATGGTGAACCGCCTCATCGAACCCACTTCGGGTAAAATCTTTGTGGAGGGACGGGAAATAAGGGAATGGGATCCGATACGCCTGCGCCGCCACATCGGATATGTGATCCAGCAGATCGGCCTTTTCCCGCACCTCACGGTGGAGGAGAACATGACCTATGTGCTCTCCATCATGGGAAGAACCCTTGCGGAGCGTCGCCGGAAAGCCCGGGAACTTCTTACCATGGTGAGTCTTGACGCTTCTTACCTTTCCCGCTTTCCTCGGGAACTGAGTGGTGGAGAACGTCAGCGGGTGGGTGTAGCCAGGGCCCTGGCCTCGGACCCCCGGATCATCCTCATGGACGAACCCTTCGGGGCGCTGGACCAGATTACCAGAGAACAACTCCAAGGGGAGCTTTTGCGGCTTCACCGGCTACTGCGCAAAACCATCATTTTCGTCACCCACGACCTCCAGGAAGCGATGAAACTGGGAACCCGCCTGGGGATTATGCGCCGAGGGCGAATGCTCCAGGTGGGTACCCCTTCGGAGCTTCTCTTTGCTCCTCAGGACCCCTTTGTGGAGGAGTTCCTGGGAAGCGGGAGTTTCCTGCAGACCCTGCGGATGCTCACCGCTCAGGAAATGATGGTTCAAGAGCTTCCCCGGGTATCCTCAGGGGATGCTGATGGTTACCGGGAAGCCCGTAAACGCAGCGCTGAGCTGGGCTGGGACTTCGTTTTCCTGGTGGACGAGAATGGGAAGCTCCTTGAGGTGAAACACCTGAATGGAGAATCCCTGAACTATCCGGTGGTTACACCGACCACCTCTTTCGAAGAAGTGCTCCGCCGGATGTTCCTTGCTTCCTCAAGCTGGGTGGTGGTGCTCGAACCGGGAAACGGGGTGCTCCGGGGGGTGGTAGACTTCCGCTTTGTCTGTTCACACCTGCGGCAGTATTGTTTGGGAAAGGGAGTAAGTTAGGAAAATTTTGGGTTGCTCTTTTCTCCCGTTTTCAAGGGTATTATAATGAAAACATGGATAAGGGAGAGCTGGCACTTTTCATTTATGAAATCATCGGGGAGCTTCCCCGAGAGCTCCGGGAGAAACTCCACAATGTAGAATTCATCGTGGAAGACGCTCCTTCCCCCGGTGTCAGGCGGGAAATCGGCCGCGGAACCATCCTTGGGCTTTATCGAGGAGTTCCGCTCACCAAGAGAGGCACAAACTACAACCTGGTTCTTCCCGACCAGATTATCGTTTACGCCAGGAATATTCAAAGAATCCTCTCCGATCCTGATGACTGGAAGGAAACCGTTCGCCGGGTGGTACTCCACGAAATCGGTCACTACTTCGGTTTCGGAGAAGAGGAAATCCGGGAACTTTTGGGTTAGCGGAGATTGTGTTATAATCTCTCTGGTTTACTTTTACCATACTTCTATTTGAGGGAGGAGATACTCCATGGCAGTGAAAGTTGATGAAGAACTCTGCATCGGTTGTGAACTCTGTGTTCAGATCTGTCCGGATGTCTTTGAAATGAACGCCGACGGGAAAAGCATCGTGAAAAACGGGGCTGACACCAGCATGGACTGCGTCGACGAAGCCATCGATTCCTGCCCCACCAGCGCCATCATCAAGGAGTGAATTTCCGGGAATTTTTCTTTTTACCACTTGCGTTACAAAGGGATTTTCTATAAAATAGGCTTTGCTGTTTGTGGGTGGTAAAAAGAAGCGCCCCCATCGTCTAGCCCGGTAAGGACATCGCCCTTTCAAGGCGGCGGCAGCGGTTCAAATCCGCTTGGGGGCGCCATTTTATTTTCCTCATTCTCCTGAACCTCAAAATCCCCTTGCGACCCGCTTCTACTTCTCGCCACATTTGGGAAGCTCGGTAACTTCCTTCGTGGTTTGATTTCCGTTATTTTACACAACTCCGTGATTTCTCCGAGCAAAAAACAAGGGAAAGGAAAAGGAGTGGTCTGATATAATTTTCGGCGGGAGGATGAGAGAGATGCTGGCGAGAAGGGCAATTTTCTTCCTTGTCCTTGGCATGTTGGTTTTCCGGTGGGGCTCTCCCCTCATTGCTCAGGGAACCTTTCGGGGGTGGGAAGCCCTCATCGAAACCGAGAGCCTGGGGCAGTACCAGATGGACCTGGAAGGAGTGGTTACGACCGGTTTAGAGGTGCGTTTCTACGGGGTGAGCGGAGGAGGGGATAACACCCGGGATTTCGTGAAAATAGAGTGTTATGATGTCCAGGGAAAACTGGCGGGGCTTTTCAGGTGGGGAAGAGACAACGATGAAAGGGATAGTGTAACGGGCTGGCACAGTCTTTTCCTGGTGCTTCCTCAAAAAACGGCGGTGGGGAAGATTGTTCTGAGCCTTTTTGCAAGAGATGGTTATCCCCGGATGGTGAAGCACCTCTCGCCGGTGCAATTCTGGAATCCGCTGACGGAGCTCAATTTCTTCCCCTTTTCGCATGAGGGAAGGGCATCCTGGTCTGGGTTTGAGGCCCTTCCCCGGGGAAAGGTGTGGCTTCATGCGGCGGGTATGGGTTCACAGAAGGCTTCCCTGGACTATGCCGTCTGGCGGTCCTTCGAATTACCCGTTCCGCCGGAGGGGTTTTCGGAAATTCCCGATGTGGTTCTGGATACAGCCTGGGCAGGGACGGTGAATGTGGTGGGAGATGGATTTACCGGAAGGGGTGGTTATGCTTTGGCCTTGCAGGCGGGAATAGGCCAGGGCTTTTCCATCCTGGAGGCTTTTTCGACTGGTCGGGCACAATGTCTTGAAAAAGCGGTAAGCCATAGTGATGAAGGCTTCATCATGGACCTTCTTTCCAATTCTGGAAGTGGAATTCTGGATATAGCCCTGGATCTTACGGAGGCAACAGCCCTGGGATATTTCAAGTTTTTCCTGGATTCCCTGGGACTTGTTTCCACTCTTTTTGACATCGATGTCGTTTCGCTTGGAGCAAGAAGGGTGGTCTTTGAAAAAGTATCCCTGGAGCAAGGGAAGCGAATCTATGCCTGGTTACGCTTCCGGGGTGTGGTTGCAGCTTTGGGATTGGCCCACAGCGTGGCGAGCTTCTACGGCGATGGAACGGTAGAAGGAGATCTGCAGGGAAACCGGGGCATAGAAATTGGGGGTGTACTGATTCATTTTCAGGGACCAAAGACTCCAGAGGTGTTATCGGTGGAAGTCCCCGCAGAAAACGGTGTTTCCACCCGTCCTCGTTTCACCGTAAACGTGAGTGCCGATATCAGGTCTCTCGATGAGAACCGGGTGGTGCTTCGAAAAGCGAAAACCGCCGAAGCTGTTCCCCTCTCTTTCCACCATCAGGGAAAGACCCTGACCGTAGAGCCACGGAGGACTCTGGACGGTGAGAGTCCCTATGAACTCACCATCGAAAAAGGAGCCCTGTGGGGTCTGGAAGGACAAAACCTGGCTTTCTTTACCTTTCCTTTCGTTACCGGTACCCCATTTATGGTCTATGAGTCTGACCCGGCGGAAGGAACGGTCCGTTGGCCGCTTGCTCCTATAATTCGGCTCTGGTTTAACCGGATGCTTCAGGGACCCGGGGAACGATTTTCGGACGTTGCCATCAGGGACCTTTCCGGAAGAGTCGTGGCCTCTCCGGAGAACGTAGAATTTGATTCCTCCTCTGTGGAACTCCATTTTCCTCGCCTAGAGCATGCGACCTCTTATGTGCTTGACATCCCCGATGGTGCCTTCATGAGTAAAGACGGGTTTCCCAATCTTCCCTTCCGGCTCTCTTTCACCACTGCCCCGATGACTGAAGTTCTGGAGACCTGTCCCGTTCAGGGCGAAGAAGACGCACCCTTCCCCCAGTATATCACGGTCACTTTCAGTGATTGGGTCGTTCCCGGGGAAAACTACGAGAGCATAACCCTGGCGCGAGAGGGTGCACCCATTCCTTTTGAAAAAAGTTCCACCGAACAGGTCGTTTATTTTCGTCCCCTTGAGCCTTTCTCCTTTGGGACCCACTACACCCTCACCATTCCTGAGGGAGCCTTTACGAATCCGGAAACCCGGGCCCACTCACGGGCTTTTACTCTTTCCTTTACCACTGCTATCCCTCCCGAAGTGGTCTGGACAAACCCCCCGGAGAGCCGGGAAGGGGTCTTTCGGGACGAACCGGTCATCATTGCGTTTTCCGAACCCATCAAACTCTATACAGTTCGGGAAGAGACCCTTTTTCCGGAGACAGATGGCGAAAAGGTCTCACTCACCGTATCGACCTTTGAAAACCTCCTCATCCTGAACCCGGAATTACCCTGGCCGGCCTTTCCCCCGGAGACCAGGATTACCATTCACATCCCTCCAGAAACCGTTTCCGACCTCAAGGGAACTCCAAATCAGGTTCCTTTCACTCTGAGCTTCCGGACCGGGAAAACCGGAGCTTCTCCCCGAGTGGTGTGGACCATACCCGGAGATGGGGAAGAGGGGATTTCCACGGATCCCTCCATTGTGGTGAGCTTTGACCGGGAGATCGAGAAGGGACCGGCCTGGGAAGAAATCGCTCTCCACACCGAGACCGGAGAAGAAATCCCCATCGAACGATGGGTGAGGGAGGATAAGAGCGTTGAACTTCGGCCCCTGGAGAAACTCCGGAGGAATCGGAAATACCGGGTATCTCTTCCTCCGCGCTGTGTACAGGGGAGATTTGAAGGTCTTTTCACCGATACGTATATTTTTACCTTTCAGACAGAATTACGCCCTGGACCTTACGAACCGGAGTAGGAAATAAAAATGGAGCGGAAAACGGGATTTGAACCCGCGACCCTCGGCTTGGGAAGCCGATGCTCTACCCCTGAGCTATTTCCGCTCTTAGCATTATTATATGCAATCTGCTGATTTTTGCAAGGGGTTTGTAGGGGGAAGAGAACCCCCAACGGAGGAATTGCATAAAGTCCTCGAAGAAAACCAAACACGGTTTCCCGTAAGGCTATCCTCTCCTGAACAGAAAAGATGGATGTTTTCAATGGGGTGTTTTTTTTATGTTCCGGCATCTCTATTTTGGGATTTAAAGAAAAAAGAATCTGAACCAGAATCAAGTTCAAGGGGAGGAGTTTTTGGGATTGCTTTGTCCGGTAATCACGGTGGTGAAGAGGAAGTGCGCTCCTTTCATAAAAAACTTCTGAAAAGATAGCATAAGCAAATGTAATTACCTCTTTACAAATAATCATCTTTCTTTTTTAGTATTTCTAACCATTCTTGATGGAGACATCGACAGGAGGAGGATCAACGTGAAGCGTCTTACCCCGGATTTACCCCGTAAAATTTATGAGTTCCCCGATGGTCAGATCAAACTCATCAACTGGCGAGAAGTACCACCTATGGAGTTGGGAAACTGGGCTGGGCTCCATGGTCAGATGGAAACCGAGCTGATCGTTTGTAAGGAAACCACCGGCTCGAAAATGGTGGTCGTAGGTCGCTCGGTGTTTTTCCCCGGTGCCTTCCATGATCCTCATTTCCACCTCTACGCCGAGGAGGTTTTATACTGTCTCAGTGGAAAGGGAATTGCCGGAAGCGGCGATAAGGAGTACCTCCTTACCCCTGGAGATGTGCAATTTGCCGGTGTTGGAGAGACACACTGGCTCCGTAACCCCTTTAATGAGCCTCTGGAATTCATCTGGATTTATAGCGGCAACGGAGTCAACATGCCCGGTGAGAGTGGGTACTGCACTGCTGACCTTTTTGACACTGCTGACCTTTTTGAGGAAGCCGAAAAGATCATCGCGAAAAACGAAATCCCTGAATAGGGAGAAAGGGTTGACATATGGAAAGTCTGTCCTCTAAAGCGGAGCGAGTGCTTGAACTTTTCTCCCTGCAGGGGAGAGTGGCTCTGGTAACCGGGGGTGGTAAGGGTCTCGGCGAAGCCATGGCGTATGCTCTGGCTGGTGCTGGGGCCAGTGTAGCTGTGGCAGGAAAAACTCGTTCTAACGTGGAGAGGGTAGCCGCCGAAATCAACCGGATGGGTCGGCGCGCTCTATCGGTGGAAGTAGAGGTAACCGACCCAGAACAGGTGAAAAACATGGTTACCACAGTGGTGCGATCATTTGGACGATTGGACATCCTGGTGAATAACGCCGGTTTTGCAGACGTACGACCCATTACCGAATTTCCCTTGCAACTGTGGGAATATATCATGGATGTCAACGCCAAAGGGACGTTTCTCTGTTCACAGGAAGCTGCCAAAATCATGTTACAGCAGGGAAAGGGTAAAATCATCAACATCTCTTCCCTCCAGGGTTTCGTGGGAAGACCTAAAGATGCTGCCTATGCAGCCAGCAAAGCGGCAGTCAATCTCATGACCATGTCCATGGCCTGTGAATGGGGGAAACAGGGTATCTGCGTCAATGCCATCGCTCCAACCTGGTGCTGGACCGATCTCACCGCCCCACATCTTCAGAAAGAATCATTCTACCGGACTCTTCAAAAGCGTATCCCCCTGGGGAGAGCGGGAAACCGCGAAGACCTTTTTGGTATCGTGGTATTCCTGGCTTCTGACGCTTCAGATTTCATTAACGGGGCTATCATCCCTGTAGATGGAGGCGCCATTGCTTGTGATGGATTCCCGGAAGTAGAATAAGTTGCGAGAGAAACATAGCAAATCAGAAAAGTTCCAAGGACATTTTGCATCGTTTGGGAAACTCGTCTCCCAAGGTTTAGCGGAGATTAAGCTCCCAGGAATTCTTTCCCGCACGTAAGGAGACCGGGGGTTCAGCCCCGGTTTTTGTATCGTTTACCGCTTTTGATGCTTTTTATCTACCATAAAGACACCGCTATTGTACTGTACTTTACTGCAAAGTGGCAGAAGAAAACCGAAAAGCAAGGTATCTTTAGCAATGCAGAGAAGTGATTAAACTCTGCAAATAATATTAAAAATTTTCAGAAAATTATCGACTAAAATATTGACAATTTCTGAAAAAGAAGATAATCTTTTTTGTGAGGAGTGTGTCTATTTTGAACTTGCGGGAAATTGCTGAGCGAGCCGGAGTCAGTATTGCCACCGTTTCTCGGTTTCAAAAAGATCGAGAATCGGTGTCCCTGGAGAGCCGCAAGAAAATCGAGGAGGTACTTCAGGCGCTGGGGTATTCCCCGGGAAACCGAAAATCCCGTAAAAAAACCCAGAAAACCATTGCTTTCCTTATCCCCGATGTGGAAAATCCCTTTTTCAGCAGTCTGGTAAAAAACGTGGAACTTTTTCTTTCCCGGATGGGTTATTTTCTTCTCCTCTGTAACGCCTGGGGGAATGTTAACCTGGAGTCCAGATACCTCAGGCTCCTGGAGAAACATCCCATCGACGGAGTGCTCTTGGTACCGTCAGGAAGGAAAGATGGAGAACTGGTACACGTGCTCCAGAGTTTTTCTCTTCCTTTTCTCGCACTGGACCGACGGATAGAGGGTTTATCGCTTCCCCTGATCACCTGTGATAATGAAGAAGGGATGGCTATGGCTACCAGGCACCTCCTGCGGATGGGGCGTAAAAGAATCGCCTTTGTCACCGGAAAAAGAGAGACTTCTACTTCTGCGGAACGGTTACAGGGTTACAGGAGAGCTCTCGAAGAAGAAGGCCTGGCGTTTCAGGATGAGCTTGTCATTGAGGGCGATTTTTCCTTTCAGAGCGGTTTTGAAGCTGGGAAAAGGATTCTGGCTATGTCGGAAAAGGTGGACGCTATCCTGGCGGCGAACGATTTTATGGCTCTGGGAGTGATGGATTGCCTGAAGCGTTCCGGAGTAAAGATTCCTGAAGATATCAGCGTGGTGGGGTACGATGATGTCTGGCTCGGTCGGATCTACGAACCTTCTCTCACCACCGTGCGTCAACCAATCCTGGAGATGTGCGAACTGGCGGTGAATACTTTGCTTCGTTTTATTCAGGAGGGTAAAAGTACTCCCTTTGAACGGGTATTCAAACCCGAACTCATTGTTCGGGAGTCATCGTT
>Ga0308397_1000057_pt1 | contig 86247 bp, 79 predicted proteins | sample Hotspr20SampleT8_FD_202356 | JGI IMG/M metagenome (GOLD analysis project Ga0308397, IMG submission 202356) | Hot spring phototrophic mat microbial communities from Mushroom Spring, Yellowstone National Park, Wyoming, United States - 20051001_T8 ...
CATGAAGACCGACAACTGGACTGGATCTGCCACTTGGCAAAGCAAGGTGTTAAGCCAGCGGTCATCAAGCAAGCGCTTTCCCCGGCCTTCTCACTCTCCAATTGTTAAAAGTGCAAAACTACTGACATAATAATTCTCCTGAAAATTTTTTATTCCAAAATCACAACAGGGTCGGATTCAATCCCGCTCAGGCCGAGAAAAGAGGCTTTGGCTCGTTTGATCAACCAAACCCTTTCAAAATCAGCGACCAAAATTTCACAGTCCGATAAATCTCCAAATGATTTTTGCCAGTCCTGCCCCATCAGATGGATCTTCTCAACCCTTTCTTCGCATACAATTAGCAAACGCCTGAAGACACCGGTTGCCCCATCCTGTCGTAGCTGCGCCAGTGCCGGACGATTGGAACTATCCGATTCGGCGGTATCCATGTAAACCGCAACCAAACTGGCCAGTTGATTCATCTCACGGATCATCATCAAGCCGGTCAACAGGCACCGTTTTGCAGCCCGGCTGTAAGGATGACCAACCGACAAACTGCCGGACACATACATCGCCAGAGATTGAGATGTTCCGAACATTTCACTATTCAAATAATCCACACGGTAAGCGCCGTTACGCATAAAAACTTCAAACACGGTAGACTCCATTGGTTGTTGAAAATGGTTATTCTTTCCAAAGGAAGGCTTCACCTTCGATAATTTTTGTCTGGGGTGATTTGATTTGTTCAACATGGCAACACCTCCTTGTTTAATACGTACAATAAAGCCACGGGGTTTTTCCTTTCCCGTGGCATGGAAGCAATCCAGATTCAAAACAAGAAAAAAGCCACGGGATCGGCGTGCTCCCGTGGCTGTCGGCGTTTTACGGTTCGTTCAAATTACCGGGCAACAGGCGCACTCCGAGAAGGTACAAGAGCAACTCCACCGCTGGCGGCGAGCAGGCTGCTGAGGGTATAAACAGTGAAGATTTTTACCATCTCGCGTGCGTCCTTTCTCTAGGAAAATTATTCCCAAATCCTATCATGGCCTTTTCAAAATTGTCAAGGCTTTTAAGGGTAAATTAATCTTTGCAAACATTCCAAATTGAATTATCAGATGAGCCGTGCTACAATTTTTTCAACACTTACACTTGAAACAGGTAACGAATGGGAAACGTCATCATCATCACCGACAGCAGCGCTTATTTGCCCGCTTTTCAAATTGACTCCTTACCCATTGAGGTAATTCCCCTCTATTTGACGTGGGAAGGGCGTTCCTATGCAGATGGTCTGGATTTGCAGCCAGAAGAATTCTTTCGTCGCTTGCAACACGCTTCCGAAATGCCGCGCACCTCTCAAATTCCACTACACACCTTCTTAAACGTTTACCGCCGATGGCTGGAAAAAGGTTATGACATTCTCAGCATTCACATTTCCAGCAAGGTTTCCGGCACCGTGGCAGCCGCCATACAGGCTGCCCGCGAATTAGCAGCGGATAAAATTCGCGTATTCGATTCGCTCAGCGGAGCAGCCGCAATGGCCTTTCAGGTGTTGGGGGCTGCCAGAGCCGCTGCCCAAGGCGCAACCTTAGCCGAATGCGAACGAATTGCCGGGAAGATTCGCGATGCCAGCCACACTTATTTCATCCCAGCTACACTGGAATTTTTGCATCGCGGTGGCCGCATCGGCGGAGCTGCCGCGCTGCTGGGTACAGCGTTGAAAATTCACCCCATCCTTGAAACCAGAGATGGGGTCATTGAAGCCTGTGAAAAGGTGCGCACGATGAGCCGCGCCATGCAACGGTTGGTGGAGTTAATGGAAAAACGAGCAGCCGGCTGCAAAAAGATCATTGCGGCCAGCCTGTATGCGGACATCCCTGAGCTGGCAGAAACATTACTTAATTTGGTAAAACAACGCCTGGGTAACCGCATTCAACAAACGTGGTTTTCAACCATCAGTCCGGTAATTGGCGCTCACATCGGCCCCGGTGCAGTGGGTATGGCATTTGTCTGTCAAGAAGAATAGATCAATTTTCACAGGAGGATTCGGCAATGATCACTTTATTACTTATTCTGGCATTAGTCATTGCGGTAATCGCAGTCATTTTTGCCTTGCAAAACACCGCCGCCGTCAGTGTTAGTTTTTTTTGTTTGGCAGTTTAACCAATCTTTGGCTTTGGTATTGCTGCTGGCCGCCTTTGTTGGCGTAATCATCGGTCTTCTTACCATCTTACCCGGCTCGATTAAGACTCGCTGGCAGCTGGCCGCCCGCAACAAGAAAATTGCTTTGCTGGAAAAAGAAATTGAGGAGCTTAAACAAAAACTGACCAGTGCCGAACAACGCCTTCAGGCATTACAGTTAACTCCACCTGCCGAACAGAACTCCTCCAGCCCTACCCCGCCCCAACCACAAGATTCTTCCGGATAGATCTCAGCCGGTAGTATCTTTTACCGTCATCAGTTCAAACTCAAGGAAAAAGGGGGTTTCCTGTTGACGACCACCCCTAAAGCGGGACATTAAACCGATTAATTTTCGTTGAATACCATATTTTCCGTCAAACAGGCGATTGACCTGCTTGATTTTTTTCCTCGTCGCGCAACACCCGCCCGCGCGCAGGCACAAATTCGCCCAACGGATTCCCCCTTACATCACTGGGTGCAATTATTGCCCTCCCGTTGGCGCGAATGCGCTTTACTTTCCCGGATTGCTCCTGGGTGAACACATACACGCGTTCTTCGTGCCACACAAACCAAACCGGTGTGGCAACCGCCTGACCATTTTTACGAAATGTGGTCAGGTTGATAAACTGACCGCGTTCCAACCATTCAAGTCGCCGATCATTCATTGCTAACCTCCTGACGTGCTCTTTTTTTTCTCTCCTAATCTTAACCCTGATGAAGGCCGAAATCAATTAAAGCACTTTTCAAAGATTAGACACACCAGATTGTGAAGAATGGAACGATATGACATTTGTCATGACAATCATCACTTTGCGCTTCCACATCAACAGGATATGATAAGGGTGATACAGGTTGTTATAACTTTTTATATCAAATTATGGACGAATTACTCACTACCCGGCAGGTACAGGATTTACTCAAGGTTGACCGCATCACCATCTACCGCATGTTGCAGGATGGCAGACTGAAAGGGGTCAAAATTGGTCAGCAGTGGCGTTTTCCACGCGCCAACGTGGATCACCTCTTAACCAGCGGCACCTCCTTTGAAACAAACGCCGCAGCGGAATTAACGGCCGCTTTTCCTGCTCACTGCGTTCAACCAGTACAAGACCTTTTTGCCGAAGTCAGCGGTTTAAGCGCCGTCATCCTTGACCTGGAAGGCGCTCCTCAAACCGAAATCAGCAATCCATGCGAATTTTGCAGGATGCTTTGGAAAAGCGAGAGAGGAAGAGCAGCCTGCCTGACAAACTGGCAGAAATTTGCCCAGCAGGCAGCCGAAGGAAAAAATCAACTTACCTGCCATGCCGGCCTGAATTATTGGGTTCACCCGGTAGTGGAAAATTCAAAACTGGTCGGATGGTTCATTTCCGGTGGTTGTTTGCAGCAACCAGTCGAAAGCGCCCAGGCGCAACAGAGGCTTGTTGAACTATCAAGGCAATTTGAGATCCCTTTACAAGCCCTTCAAAACGCCTTCAAAGACATTCCGCTCATCCCCGCCGAGATGCGCACACGGGTCAATTCGTGGCCTGCTGTAGCCGCCCGTGCAGTGGAAGGCATTTTGCGCGAACGAACCTCATTTATTGAAAGATTACAGCAAATCGCTAATCTCACTCAAATATCCTGAAGGAGTAAAAATCCATGAAAAGACTGGTCATTTTAGGTGCGGGTACCGCCGGAACGATTGTTGCCAATCGTTTCAAACGAGTGATGGATTTGGACGAATGGCAAATTACGCTGGTAGACCCGGATCCAATCCATTATTACCAACCCGGTTTTCTGTTTATTCCTTTTGGAATGTACACCAAAAAGGATGTTATCAAACCCAAACGGGATTATATTTCTGCGCCACTGACTCTCATCCAATCTGCGGTCGAAGAAGTTGACCCTGTCCAGCGGATTGTCCACCTTGCCAACAAACAAACCCTTTCTTATGATTACCTGATTATCGCCACCGGTACGGATATTCACCCCGAAGAAACCCCCGGCATGGCTGAACACGAATGGGGAAAATCCATCCACTCTTTTTACACCCTGCAAACCAGCGTGGCACTCAACCAAATGCTTCATGGCTGGGAAGGCGGCCGGCTGGTTGTCAATGTGGTTGAAAATCCCATAAAATGTCCGGTTGCGCCACTGGAATTCATCATGCTGGCCGACTGGCATTTTCATAAACACGGCAAGCGCGACCGGGTCGAAATCATTTACGCCACCCCTCTGCCGGGTGCATTCACCAAACCGGTAGCTTCCCGGCTGCTGGGTGAATTGCTGGAACGTAAAAACATCCATGTAGAGGCCGATTTCATGATCGAACGGGTCGAGCCGGATGCAAAGAAAATCGTTTCCTACGATGAACGCGAAATTGAATATGACTTACTGGTAACCGTCCCTCTTAACAAGGGCGCTGAATTTATCGCCCGTTCGGGTTTGGGCAACGAACTGAACTACGTTCCGGTGGATCAGCACACCTTGCGCGCCAGGGCCTACGATAACATCTTCGTACTGGGAGATGCCTCCGACGCGCCTGCCTCCAAAGCCGGTGCCACCGCTCACTTCGCCATTGATTTATTCACCGAAAACTTCCTCCGCTATGTTGAAGGGCATGAATTGAAGCCCTATTTTGATGGCCATGCCAATTGCTTCATCGAAACCGGTTTTGGTAAAGGTCTGATGATTGACTTCAATTATGATCAGGAACCTCTCCCGGGTCGTTATCCCCTGCCGGGCATCGGCCCCTTGACTCTGTTAGAAGAGTCGGAGTTCAACCACTGGGGCAAATTAATGTTCCGCTGGATGTACTGGCATCTCTTGCTCAAAGGTATGGAAGTACCCCTGCCTTCTGAAATGAGCATGAGCGGCAAGCGGATGGTATAGGAGGGATCATGACATTGGAAACCGATCTCTTGACGCTTAATCAAAAACTGGACGCGCTCAGTGCACAGGTAGCCTACCTGACCGAACAGGCGCGCATTGCCGAACAGGAACGCGAAGCCCGCAGCGATTTGGTGGACACTGCCATGCCCATTGCCCGCGAAGCCATGGACATTGTAACTCGCGAGCTGGAGGAAGTTCAGGAGGAAATCCGCATGGAAGACCTTCTGCGGCTGAGCAAAAAACTTCTCCGGCATGTGCCTCAGCTGGAAATGCTGCTGGATCAGCTGGACAGCCTGAGCGACCTGCTGGAAACTATCGGCCCCATCAGCCGCGAGATGATCACTAAACTGACCACCCTCATGGAAGAATTGGACAACAAAGGTTACTTCGCCTTTGCGCGTGGCGGCACGCGGCTAATTGATAATGTAGTCACTTCTTTCACGGAAGAAGATGTTAACCGGCTGGGTGACAACATTGTTCTCATCCTCAACACTGTCAAAGATATGACTCAACCGGAGATCCTCTCTTTCGTTCGAAACACCTTATTACTGGCAGAGGAAGAAGTATCCAAACCGGTCAACACTTCGCTGGTGAGCATTCTGCGCCAGATGCAGGATCCCGATGTTCGGCGCGGGCTGGCGCTCACCCTGCGGGTTTTACGCGCCATTGGCTTGCAAAGCGCAAACGGACAACCTGTCCCAGCCAAATCATAAGCCATGAGCCTGAAGGCTCATTACAAACCAACTATCAAGATGGAGGAAAAAAAGACCATGGTTGCAAAGACAATTGCGGGAAAAACGGTCGAAGTCAATGAAGAAGGCTTCATGACCAATCCCAACGAGTGGACGGAAGAAATTGCTGCTGAAATTGCCAGAGAAGAAGGCATCCCGGAGCTGACTGCTGATCACTGGAAGATTATCAACTTCTGCCGGCAGTCCGCTGGTGCAAGCGGCAAAGCCCCCACCCTGCGGCAAATTACGGTGGGTACGGGCGTTTCAACCAAAGAACTATTCACCCTCTTCCCCAAAGGCCCGGCCAAGAAAGTTGCCCGTATCGCTGGCTTAGGCAAACCTGAAGGCTGTGTGTAACACCCCCTAATAAATAACAAGGAGAAATTGCGATGTCCGACGAACGACATATGGCTTTTATCTGCTCCAAAGGCACTTTGGATATGGCTCTGCCTGCACTGGTGATGGGCTGGGCAGCTCTTGGCAATGGAATTGACGTAACGATTTTCTTCACCTTCTGGGGTTTGGACATCATCAACAAACACCGCGTAGATCATTTGGAAATTGCCCCGGTTGCCAACACCAGCATGAAGATGAGCATGATGGGCGTACCCGGAAATCTTGGCATTCCCAACATTGTCGGTGTACTACCGGGTATGACCGCCTTCGCTACTAAATTGATGAAAGACAAAATGAAGGCTTTGGAAGTTCCGCCTGTGCGTGAATACCTGCAAATGCTGGTGGACGCGGGGGCCAAGTTGTACGCCTGCAAAATGTCGGTTGACATGATGGGTCTAACCAAAGATGATTTTGTGGAAGGTGTCATCGATATCGTCACCGCCGGCGATTTCATTGATATGACCGAAGGCGCTCAGATCATTTTCATCTAGTCGCCACACCCTTTGGAATACCAAAAGGCTTCCCCGCTATTCAACAGGGAAGCCTTTTCACTTGATTCATTCATCTCACCCTAAAAACTGGCGGAGATTAGCCGCCTGCAATATCCATTCGTCAAGCCGGTGAAAACGGTTATTGCGTACAGCCTCCACAACCCGGCGGCTGATTTCAAGGTGCTCTTGATTAACCTCAGCCTTAATGCCAAGGTGTTCAATTGCCCGGCGTAACCCAGGCGAAAGAAACGGGTTGTCCAGGTCTGCATAGCGCAGGGCTGCCTGCAGGTCCGCCTCAAAGTTAATGTATGTTTGTCGAAGAAAGGCCAGATCTTCGTTGCTCAAGGAATTCAGGCCCAACAGTTCCGGCGGTAAACCAATGGTATATAATGCCGCAGTGAACGAGATGGCACGTGGCAGTGAAACACCGTTGACATTGCGGGAATAACCGAACAAACCAATGTGTAATTTGCGTTTGCGCCGACGGGGCACGTAAGCGGCTACGTTGTTAATCACCCCAGCCAGTTCCATAACTGCATCCCGGTAGGCCCGGGTATACTTTTCCATGATCTCAAAGCAGCGTTTCTCGTCCACGGCTTGAGCCGCTCTGCGTGGCAGCTCGTGCAGGCGGCGGATTGCCTGACCGACTTGCAATGCAGGATAATCGTATTTGAACGCCGACTGAATCGTAAAAGTTTGCACCGAGGGGTATTCCTGCACCACCTGTTCCACCGTTGAAGGTTTGAGATGACCGCGAAAAGGCGCTGAGCCGACCCCAAGAATGGGATAAAGCGGTTTGCCAAGCCTTTTTTCTAATTGATCCAGCCGTTGCAGGGCAATTTTATTGGCCAGCACCGTGCTGACCAGCCCTGAGTTCATCGCCGGGTCTGACCTTGCCAGAAACACGCGGTGATACTCCAAAGGCTTATCCCGCAGATACTCTTCCATCACTTCGGCTGCAGACAGCATATGTTCCACAGCCTCAAACAAGGGGATGACATGAATGCGCTCCGGACGAAACTGCCCCAGCCATTCTCCAATGGTGAAGTCTGTTCCCGGTAATTTGGTATTGTTGCGTCCGGCCACAAAATGTTCGTAGTAGACATAAATCCGGTTGATATCTTCCGCCGAAACGGTCATCGGCAGGATGACTTCAAAAATCGGCGCCGGATGTCCGGCCTGAAAAATCTCTGCCGCATCATAGGAACGCGGAATACTGCCCAGTGTTTCCAGTAAAATTTTCGCTTCGCTGCGTTCAACCGCCGGGTTGGGAATGCGCGGTGTAATGAAAACATCCCTGCCAATTTGATTGTGGCGGAAATACGACTCATAAGTGGTCAGCAGTTTCTTGATGACGAAGTTATCAACTTCCTTGCCTTCGTAATCCCACATCTGTTCATCACAACCCAGGTGGGAGAATACATAATAGGCTTCCTGAACCTCGTCTTCCCCTTGTAATTCGGAATTATCCGAAAAGAAGGGCACTTGCACATTATCGGGATGTTGAGTGCTCATGCAGCGCGGGATGCGGACCATAATACCTACCTCTTTTTCTAAGATTGGTAAAAGATACTATAACTGATCCCCGCCGTCAAGAATTCCACCCATTCAAAAATTATTTTCCCCTTAAGCAGGCCCTCACCTCGGGCAGAGTTCGTTCAACCCAGACCCGATACATAACTGAAGAAGGATGCAATCCATCCCCCGCAATCATTGAGGAGTCATCCGCCGCTGTTCGGGAAATACCGGTTACGTCCACGTATCTTACACCGGCAAGTTCAGCTTCCTCGCGATTAATGTCATTGAATTGGTCAATCTGCGAAGAAACCTGCCCTTGCTCAACACCCATTGTGCGCGCAAAGGGCGTAACTCCCCAATCCGGTATCGAAAGAACCACAACACAACCCGCGTGATTGTCTGCGTGCTGGATGGAACGGTTGAGCAATTCCCTGAATTCACTCCGGTAAATCTCCATCGAGTAACCGCGAAATTGATTATTTACGCCAATCAGCAAGGTAACCAAATCATAAGTCCCCTGGGGCTGGTCTTTTTCAATGGCGCGAATCAACTCGTCTGTTGTCCAGCCCGTTTGAGCAATGACCTGCGGCTGATTGAACGAAAAACCTTCTTCTTCAAGAGCCTTTACCAGTTGATTGGGAAAGGAATCCTCGTTTTTGACCCCCTCCCCAATCGTATAAGAGTCACCCAGGGCAAGGTACCTCAACGCGGATGGTTCTGTGCTGCCCGGCGCCTGTATGGAAACATCCAGCTTTGGCACACAGGCAGCAATAAGAAATACAAAGAAAACGCACAACCCCGTCCAATACCGGTTAAAATTCATGAATTGATTTTAATCACTCCGCAATTTTCAACCAAAGATTCGTACAATTTTCTAGCAACTCTTTAACTCGCTCAGTCGGTGAAGCGGTTTTGAAGGTCAATGGACATCAGCACCAGATTGCTCCGCAGCCGCCAACCTGTTCGTTCCCAAAAAGCAATTCCTTCCTTATTGTCAGCGTACACAAAAATATGCACCCGTTCGATGCCCTGACGGTGCAATTCCCGCAATACGGCTTCTGTCAGGGCAGAACCAATCCCCATTTTCCGGGCCGAAGGATGCACGGCAAGATGATGTAAATAACCCCGCCGTCCATCATGGCCCCCCAGAACAGCGCCCACAATTTTTCCATCCTTTTGAGCCACAAAGCTGCAACCCGGATTACGCTCAAGATATCTTTGAATCTGTTCGGGCGAATCCGCTTCGCTGAGACCAATCCCTTCGCAGGATTGCCACAATTCATATATTTCTTTGTAATCCTTCATTTCAAAAGGGACAATCTCAAATTTCATTTTGCCCGACCCCCGTCCTACTGTCCATTCCGCCAGTTCAGCAAAAACGCCACCTGTTGATCAGTCTCCGGCGAGCGCCGCCAACCATCTGGCGTGCCGCGGCGAAGTTCCGCAATCCGCTGCAAAGCCTGGCGGGGCGGCATCCCCTTTCGAACCAGATAACACCCCACCACCATTCCCGTCCGTCCAATACCGCCATAACAATGCACAAACACCGTTTTGCCCGCATTGAGCCATTCATCAATCTGATTCAAAATTGCCATCATTTCAACGACCGAAGGCGTCGAAAAATCACGAATCGGCATCCGTTTAACTTCAACTTCCAAACCAAAATCGGCAGCCTCGTCCTTCAACCAGGCATCGTAATCCACCAGTTCATCCTCCTCAGTGAGGTTAAGGATGGCGTTGATGCCGCAATGCAGTAAGCTGACCAGTTTTTTCCGGGCTGCATGTTCTTCGGCTGCGCCGGGATATTCCCCCGCCAGCAACCGACCAGGAATTACCCAGTAACTATCTGGAAAGGGAAGCTGCGCTTGAAAATTCCTATCGTCATACTCCATCATTGCATCTTCCATTTCATTGAACAGGCGCTGGCACGGCACGACGTCTTCCAAAAATCAAGCCGACGAGTGGTAAAGCCAGCAAATTCAAGCCCGCCAGAATAAGGAATGTTGCCGCAAATCCTAGCGAGTCCACCAGAATGCCGCTCATCGCCAGACCGACGCCGGTCCCAACGTTTGCCACCGCCATGAGGATGGAAAACATTGAAGCCGCAATGCGCGGATCGGTTTTATTCATGGAAATGGCAAAATAGACAGTTTCATAAAAACCATAGGCCAAACCAAACAAGATTACCAGCGGCCAGACCATCCAGGCGGCACTGGTAAATGCCAGCAAAAAAATTGCCCCCAGTGAAAGAAACATCGCCCGAATCACCGATTGGCGCTGCCCCCATTTGTCGGTCAACCGCCCGCCAGCCAGCGAACCCAGCACCACCCCAATCCCCCACACCGTGGTCACAAAGCCGGCCGCCGCATAAGTTATTCCAAAGCGGTTTTGCAAAAATGGATTAACCAGCTGATTGGCTCCATTGATGATCAGCGAATACAATGCTCCCAAAATCGCCAGAGAGATGACCGGCATTTGGGTAAAGGCCTTAAAAGCAGACCAGCTGAATTGTTGTTCCGGTTTTCGCGGCAGCTCGCGAATCTGCAACACCAGCGGCAGCGGTAGAAGAGAAAGAACAGCCAGGCTGTAAAAAGCGGCTGACCAACCCCAGCCTTCAACCAGCAGCCCCAGCACGGCTGAAATGGCAACCACCCCCAGCGCCCGGCCGCCAACCATAAAACCCTGAATGGTGCCCTGTTCCTGTTCGGGGGTAGTGTCCAGCGCATACCCATCGGTGCAGGTATCATACAGAGCCATACCCAGCATTAACACAAACGCCAGAAGAGCGTATAACCCATACTGACTACCGGGATGGATTTGCGGTACAGCCAGCAAACAGACACTTTGCACAATGAGCCCAAGGACAATATACGGCTTGCGGTGTCCCCAACCGGCAAAATTAACCCGGTCACTTAACATACCCAAAAAAATCTTTAAGACGAATGGGATGAGTCCAATTGCGCCAACAATACCAATCTGGCTCATGGTCAAATCAAAACTGAGTAAATACAGGGAATTGAGTGCCGTAAAGTAGCTGAGGATTGCACCTTGTGCAAAATACAACAGAGCAAACATTGCATAGCGGCTGAATTTGGTCATGATCTTCCTCATGAGGGGGTGGATTCAAATGCTGAATTGAGTATAGAATCGAGAAACCAATCCGTCAACCAAACTTTACGCACTTGTCAGAAAACCAAACTTAAAGTATAGTCAACATCGCAAGAATTACAAAAAATATCCGTTTAATCATCGCTAACCATTATGGAAAACAATCGCGAATCATCCTCTTCAATAAGCTGGCTGGATCGCCCGGTCTTTCACGATCTCCCTCAAATCACCCCATATTTTATTTTGATCGCCATTTTAATCGGCTTGACTTTGTTCAGCCGTTTTTACATTCTCGGCGAACGGGTGATGAGCCATGATGAGGTCAACCATGTTGTGCCTTCCTATGATCTTTCGATTGGTAAGGGCTACCGCCATGATCCAGTGACGCATGGGCCGGTTCAATTTCATCTGGTGGCTCTTTCCTATTTCCTGTTCGGGGCAAATGATTTTACCTCCCGGATGCCCGCAGCTCTTTTCAGTGTGGCAACCGTTTTGTTTGTCACATTTGGATTTCGGCGCTATCTGGGAAAAATTGGCTCCCTGATCGGCGGATACCTTTTTCTGATTTCTCCCTACCTGCTTTTCTATGGTCGTTATACTCGCAACGAAGCCTTTGTTGCATTGTATGCAGTATTAACCCTCTTTGCCGTGCTGCGCTACCTGGAAAAGGGGGAGCGGAGCATGCTCTACCTGCTCACGGCTGTCACGGCGCTCCAATTTGCCACAAAGGAAACCGCTTACATCTACACTGCCCAACTATTGATCTTTCTGGCTTTCCTGTTCATGGAACATATTGGCAAGGCTCGCTGGGAAAACCAGCGCGCCCGCCAATTATTTATGACCTTGCTTTCAGCCGCACTGATTCTGCTGGTCTTTGTCGTTATCCTGGCCGGCTGGAATGCCATTGTCAATAAAGATTCTGGTGCGGTTCAACAAGCGCTGGGACAGACATTCACCCCCATTCAATTGGTCGAACTGGGCGGGGTCATTGTTGCTCTGGTGTTGGGTATTTTTGCTGCCGTAATTTTATTGCGGAATATCGGCTGGAACGCCTTGAAACAAGACCGTTCTTTTGACCTGCTGATGTTGACCGGTTCGTTGATTCTGCCCCTGTTGACGGCCTTTCCGGTCAAAATCATTGGCTCACTGCTACGTCAGAACTGGAATCCGATTGATTATTCACCCGAAAGCCTTGTGCGCACCGGCATCTTTCTGGTTTTGATGAGCGCAATATCGGTTGCACTCGGTCTTCTGTGGAAGCCAAGGCTCTGGTTGGTGAATTTCGCCATTTTCTATGGTATCTTCACCGTTTTTTACACCACTCTATTCACCAATGGCTTTGGATTTTTTACCGGTATCATCGGTTCTCTGGGCTACTGGCTGGAACAACAGGGCGTACATCGCGGCGAACAGCCCTTTTATTACTATGCGCTGATTCAAATGCCCATTTACGAATTTCTGGCATTATTCGGCAGCCTGTTGGCAGTTTATTTCGGCACAAAATACAACCGTTTCTCATCCTTCGCCGGTGACCGGTTGAGTGTAGACAGAAAAAATCCAATCAGCACCAATCCCGTTCTTACAATTACGGAGAGCGAAATACAAACTTCTTCCAATGTGCTTACAGAAGCCTCATCAGGAGAAGAACCCTCTTCCCCCATATTTAATCAGGAAAGACCGCTGCCTACACTGGCATTGTTCCTTTTCTGGTCATTGACTGCACTGGTGGCCTATTCAATTGCCGGTGAAAAAATGCCCTGGCTGACCGTTCACATCGCCGTTCCCTTTTTAATTTCGGCAGCCTGGGGTTTTGGTTATCTGGTGGAAACCACCCCATGGCAAAAGCTCAAGGAAAATCATGCCTGGCTTGCAGTGATTCTCGTTCCGGTAGCCTTAACCAGTCTGGGCGGTTTGCTGGGCACGCTGCTCGGCCCTCAGCCGCCTTTCCAGGGCAACACACTGGATCAGCTGCAATCCACATCGGCTTTCATTTTCTCTGCGCTGGCGTTTTGTTTATCCGTTTGGGGTATCCTGCGATTTTTACAGGACTGGCAGCCTTCGGCGATTCTGCGTCTGTTTGTTGCAGGGCTGTCGGTTTATCTGGCCATTATGACCGCCCGCACCGCTTTCACCGCCAACTACATCAACTATGACAACGCCAAAGAATTTCTGGTCTATGCTCACGCGGCACGCGGACCCAAAGATATTCTGGAACAGGTAGAAGAAATATCCCGGCGCACTACCAGCGGTAAAAACATTAACGTCGCCTACGACAATGATGCACTTTACCCCTATTGGTGGTACTTCCGTGATTATCCCAATAAACGTTACTTTACCGATAATGTCACCCGCGACTTGCGCGAATCGCCAATCATCATTGCCGGAGAAAAGAACTGGTCGCGGTTAGATTCAATCACCCGTGGTTCTTTCCAAAGTTTCGAATATCAACGCCTGTGGTGGCCCATGCAGGATTACTACAACCTGACCTGGGATCGAATCTGGAATGCGCTGCGCGATCCGGCAATGCGCTCTGCCATTTACAAAATCTGGCGCGACCGCGATTATAGCGAATACGCCAGTTTAACCAATAACCCCAATTTGACCGTGGAAACCTGGCAGCCCTCACAAAAGCTGAAGATGTACATCCGCAACGACATTCTTGCCCAAATCTGGAACTACGGGGCAGCCCCTACCGCCTCTGCACCCCAGCAAACCGATCCATATATCAACGGCACAGTCGAATTGCTGCCCGATCAGGTCATCGGTCAACCCGGGAGCCAGATCCAGTTCGGCGCTCCACGCAAGATTGCGGTTGCACCAGATGGCACGCTGTACGTCGCCGATACCGGCTTGCATCAGATTTTGCATATTTCCGCCGACGGACAGTTGATTCACCGCTGGGGTTCCTTTGCCAATCTTGCCGAAGGCAGTGCGCCGGGCGGCACATTTTATGAACCCTGGGGAATTGCAGTTGCTCCGGATGGCTCGGTGTTTGTTGCAGACACCTGGAACCACCGCATCCAAAAATTCACCGCCGATGGGCAATTTGTGACCATGTGGGGATTTTTCGGGCAGGGTGTAGCTCCGGAAGCCTTCTGGGGACCGCGCGATCTGGCTTTCGATTCTAAAGGCAGACTGTTTGTAACCGACACCGGCAATAAACGCATTGTCATCTTTGATCAAAATGGCAACTACCTGGATGAATTTGGCAGCCCCGGTATTGATCCGGGTCAGTTTGATGAACAGGTTGGCATTGCCATTAACTCACAGGATCAACTGTTTGTGACCGATACCTGGAATCAAAGGGTACAGGTCTTTCAAATTGACCCGCAAAGCGGAAAGACCTTCTTCCTGCGCCAGTGGGAAATTTATGGCTGGTTCGGTCAATCACTGGATAACAAACCCTATATTGCAGTGGATAACCGCGGCAATGTCTTCGTCACCGACCCGGAAGGATACCGCGTCATCCAGTTCACCGAAGAAGGACAATTTGTGCGTACTTGGGGAGATTACAGCCCCGGCGTGGATGGCTTTGGGCTGGCTGCCGGAATCGCGGTTGACCCAGGCGGACATGTCTGGGTCAGTGACGCGGTCAATTGCGTCCTGCTGCGCTTTACCCTGCCGTAACATTTAGATGCTGTGTAAAAAAAAGACGCCCGTCTGCCGTTCACAGGACGGGCGTTCTTTTGTTTGTTGGTGTTGCCCTATTTCAACTCATCCTTGAATAACTGACTCAGCACAAAACTGACCACACTGGTAATGAGCGCACCGAAAAAGGCACCCCAGAAGCCATTGACCTCAAAACCGACGCCAAATTGTGTACCGATCCATCCTGCCAGCACGAACATCAAGGTATTGATCAGCAGGGTACCCAATCCGAGCGTCAAAATGATCAAAGGACAGCTCATGACCATCAAAATTGGTCTGAGCACGGCATTGACCACCCCAAAAATCAATGCCAGCCAGATGAAGCTCAGCCAGTTATCCGGATCGTTGGGGAAAATATAGGAATCTTTCAATAACGCCACAGCAGCATACAAAGCCACGGCATTGATTGCCAGTCGAATCAATAGTTTTTTCATTTTCTCCTCCTATGAGAATTGGATTCGCATCCAGATAAGTGTAACATGCGGTTGAAATCCAGCCCGTCGGAAACCTTCGATTGCCCGCTGAGCCGGATAATTAACGGCTAAAGGCCGTCCGTTGCGTAACCGCCGCCCGGCTGCCGGCAGCAGCACGGCAATGATTTCTTCTTCGTGCTGGCAGTCAGCAGCCAGCCAGAGAATGTCGGCATACGCTGAGGTAGGCTGCCATGAAATCACCCCTGCCAGCAAGTCATTCCGGTATGCAGAAAGATGTAAAGCTTCCCCGCCGTTCAGCCAGTGCCATAAGTCCTTCCAGAAATTGGGTTTCAGGCGGTTTTTATCCAGTGAAAGATTCCAGCTAATCTCCGGCGGATATATCTCATCCAGCCAGCGGCTTTGCAAAGGCCAATCACTCGCCTGCCGGTGTAAAACGCGAATCTTATCGTTGCTAACCTTGGGCAGGAAACCGTAGTGCGGTTCCCATAACCAGCTGGTGCGCCGGCATTGTTCCTCAAATCCCAAAGACTGGTAAAGATGAATGGCAGCCGGGTTATCCTCACGCACATGCAGCCAGGCTTCAGGCTCTCCGCGCTCACGGATTTGCTGGAGAGCATTTTCAGTCAATAAACGTGCAATGCCGCGGCGTCGGTAGGCCGGGTGAGTGGCCACATTGGCAATCAGTGTGTATCGTTTTCCCTGCCGGTTGAAAGAAATCAGACTCAGATTGCCGATAATTTGACCATCTTCCTCCCAAACCAGGCCACGCACCGGTACCTGAAAAGGTTCCAAAAGTTTGCCGGTCAAACCCTCATCGGGTACAGCAAAGCGGCGAAGATAACGGATATACTCCCGCCCGTCAAAATCCATATGATCGGCAAAACAAATTTCAATCAAATCGGCCACTGCCAGAATATCCTTACGGCTGCGCAGCGGGCGGATATGTTGACGGGAGGAAGGCAGGGCAACTTCCATACCAAAATTGTACACCGCTTACCCGTACTTGAAAACCCGCTCCCATCTGCAACCTGATTAAAATTTTCCTTTCCCTAAAACACAATCATCTCCGTTTTCAGATTACAATCAAATAAAACAACGCGGTGAGGATTTTTTGTGATGGCTACGTTAATTTGGAACGCAAAAATTTATACTCCCAACGGAATTTTATCCCCCGCCTGGCTCACCATTGAAAACCGCACCATCAGCCGGCTGGGCAGTGGTCAGCCACCTGCAACCGAACTGGAGCAGGCTCAGGAAAAAGTGGATGCACATCAGCACCATCTTCTACCCGGTCTGATTGATTTGCACATTCACGGTGCAATGGGTTTCGAGTTCATGGATGGTGACCTGCATGCCATAGAAGAAATTGCTCAATTTTTGGTTCAGCACGGCGTTACCGCTTTTCTGGCTACTACATGGGCCGCCCCACAATCCGCCCTGCTCAAAGCGTTGGACGCGGTGGGAAATGCCTACGGTCGCATCCGAAACGGAGCAGCCCTTTTGGGTGCTTACCTTGAAGGCCCATACATGAATCCTAATCGCGCCGGCGCTCAAGCCATTCAATTCATCCGTCAGGCAACTAACCGGCAGGAAGCCCTCACTCTCATTGGTCATGAGATGGTCAAAGTGGTTTCACTTGCTCCGGAATATCCCGAAAATTTCTGGTTGATTGACGCCTGTGTTTCCCGCGGTATCACGGTTGCCGCCGGTCACACCAGCGCAACCTATGAGCAAATGGAGGTTGCCGTTCAACGCGGGGTCAGTCTGCTGACCCATTGCTTCAATGCCATGAGTCCATTTCACCATCGTGAACCCGGTGTCGTGGGTGCCGGCATGACAATGCCGGAGCTGCGCTGCGAGTTGATTGCCGATAACGTCCATGTTCACCCCCTTGCCCAACGCATCCTCTATCAATTGCGCGGCAGCGAGGGAATTGTGCTGGTTTCTGACAGTACACGGGTAACCGGTTTACCAGATGGACAGTATATTCTGGATAACCGCCCGGTGCAGGTCAAAGAGGGTAAGGTATCTTTGCTGGATGGCACACTGGCCGGCAGCGGCCTGACCCTCGAACGGGCGCTCCGCAACTTCACAAACGCCGTCGGCATTTCACTTCAGGAGGCCGTATTGAGCGCATCCCTTTATCCTGCCCGTGCTATTGGCATTGCACACCAGAAAGGCAGCCTTGAACCGGGTAAAGACGCCGACCTTTTTTTGATGGATGATGAAGGAAATATCCTCCTTACGATGGTGGAAGGCAAAATGGTGTACATCCGCACCTGAGCGCTTGTTCTGATGGCTCAAAGAAACTAAAATGATGATAGATTTCTAATACAGTGTTTGTAAAATGCTGATGAATGCAATGCTATAATTCCATCGAAGGCATTGTATAACCAGATTCTAAGGATAATCAACCATGATGCGTTTTGATCGTTTTACCGAAAGAGCACAGGAAGCCGCTCAGCGCGCTGCGGAAATCATCCAGCGCTATGGGCACAACCAGATTGATACCGAGCACATCTTGCTCGCTTTAATTGAACAACCGCAAGGGGTCATCTCTCAAATTCTGGAAATCTTGAAGGTTGACCCCAATATGCTTGCCGACCGGCTGGATTACATTTTGCGCACCAGCCCCAAAGCCAGCATTTTTGGCGGCGGAGCCGGGCAGATCTTCATAACCCCGCGCGTCAAACGCATTGTGGATCTGGCTAACGAAGAAGCCAGCCGCCTTAAAGATGAATATATCTCAACCGAACACATCTTTCTGGCAATTCTCAGCGAACGGAACACGCCCGCTGCACGACTGCTGGAAAGCAACGGCTTGACCCGAGAACGGGTGCTGGATGCCATCATGCAATTGCGCGGCGGTCAACGAGTAACCGACCCGCAGGCTGAAACCCGCTACCGCACGCTGGAAAAATACTCCCGTGATTTAACTCAGCTGGCACGCGAAGGCAAACTGGATCCGGTCATCGGACGGGATAATGAAATCCGCCGCGTGATGCAAATCCTCTCCCGCCGCACCAAAAACAACCCGGTGCTGATTGGCGAAGCCGGGGTTGGTAAAACTGCCATCGTGGAAGGCCTGGCTCAAAAAATTGCCAGTAATGATGTACCGGAAATCTTGATGGGAAAACGGGTGGTTTCCCTCGATCTTGGGGCAATGATCGCCGGCAGCCGCTTCCGCGGTGAATTTGAAGAACGCCTCAAAGCCGCAATCGAAGAGGTCCAGCGTTCAGAGGGCGAGATCATTCTGTTCATTGACGAACTTCACACGGTAGTCGGGGCAGGCGCCGCTCAGGGTGCCATGGATGCATCCAACATGCTCAAACCAGCCCTGGCGCGTGGTGAGCTGCAATGTATCGGTGCAACCACACTGGATGAGTATCACAAACACATTGAAAAGGACTCGGCTCTTGAACGTCGTTTTGCACCGGTTTATGTGGATGAACCCAGTGTGGAAGACACGATTAAGATGTTGATGGGATTGCGCGACCGCTATGAGGCTCATCACAAAGTTCATTTCTCTGATGAAGCCCTGGTGGCTGCTGCACGACTTTCGGCGCAATATGTGACTGACCGTCACCTGCCGGACAAAGCCATTGACCTGATGGATGAAGCTGCTGCCAAGCTGCGTGTGGCATTGTTCTCGCTGCCGCCCGAACTGAAAGAAATGAAAACCGAACTGGAAAAATTGCGCGCCGAAGAAGAACAGGCCGGTATTGAACGGGATTACGAACGCGCTGCCCGCAAAAAGGCCGAGCGCTTGCGCCTTGAAACCGAGTTCAATCAGTTGCGCGACAAATGGGAAGCCGAACACAAACTGGATGAAGTGGTAGATGTGGATGATATTGCTCAGGTAGTGGCGCAATGGACGGGTATTCCGGTCAGTCAAATGATGGAATCGGAAGCGGAGCGCTTGCTTCACATGGAAGAACGGCTGAGCGAACGGGTCATCGGTCAGGAAGAAGCCATCCATGCCATTTCAGACGCCATTCGCCGCGCTCGCGCCGGCTTAAAAGACCCCCGCCGCCCGATTGGTTCCTTCATCTTCATTGGCCCTTCCGGGGTTGGCAAAACCGAACTGGCCAAAGCATTGGCTGAATTTTTGTTTGGTGATGAAGATGCCCTTGTTCGCCTTGACATGAGCGAATACCGCGAACAGCATACCGTTTCCCGTCTGTTCGGCGCCCCGCCCGGTTATGTGGGCTATGAGGAAGGTGGTCAGTTAACCGAAGCCGTCCGCCGTCGGCCATATCGGGTCATTTTATTCGATGAAATCGAGAAAGCCCACCCGGAAGTGTGGAACGCTTTGCTTCAAATTCTGGATGATGGCCGATTGACCGATGGGCAGGGACAGGTAGTTGACTTTCGCAACACGGTTTTGATAATGACCAGCAATCTGGGCACCGAGTTTGTGCGGCAGGGCGGTACGTTGGGCTTTTTAAGTGAAGATTCGAGCGACGAAAATCGCGCTCAACACGAGAAAATCCAGAAAGCGCTAAAAAGCACTTTCCGTCCGGAATTCCTCAATCGGATTGACGAGATTATCATGTTCTCACCACTCAAGCTGGAGCAAATGTATCAAATCGTTGACCTGCAAATGAAAGAGGTCAGCGATCGGCTTAAGGAACATGGGCTGGATGTGGTTCTGACCGAGGCAGCCCGCAAATGGCTGGCAGAAGTTGGCTACGACCCGGCTTTCGGTGCCCGCCCGTTGCGCCGCGCCCTACAAAAACACATCGAAAGCCCGCTGTCCATCAGTGTCCTCTCCGGTCAATTCCAGCGTGGTGATCGTGTCATCGTAGATTATCAGCCGGGTGATAATCAGTTAACCTTTCGCAAGGAAGAAGTAGAAGTCAAGCAACCCGCCTGAAGTCACTCATCATCCAACCTGTTCTGGCAGAGGAAGGCTTTCTCTGCCAGAATTTTTTTGTTTGACAGTTCTTAAGGGGGTCGGTTATACTTGTTCCTTGCAGTATTTTCATTGAACAATTCGATCAATTCGTTTGATCTCAGGAGGAAATTTTGAAAAAAGCATTGATCACCGGTATCACCGGACAGGATGGTTCTTATCTGGCTGAACTGTTGCTTTCCAAAGGCTACGAAGTCCACGGAATTATCCGCCGTGCATCCACTTTCAATACCCGCCGGATTGATCATATCTACCATGATCCCCACCCGAACGGTGGCGAAGTTCGTTTGTATTTGCATTATGGCGATATTTCGGTAGCCGAAACCATCTCCAACATCATTTACAACGTCCGCCCGGATGAGGTGTATCATCTTGCCGCTCAAAGTCACGTTCGGGTCAGTTTTGATATGCCTGAATATACCGGCGATGTGACGGCTTTGGGCACCACCCGCATCCTCGAAGCGATCCGTAAAAGCGGTTTTGAGGAAAAATTCTATCAGGCGTCTTCCAGTGAAATGTTTGGCGGAGCAAAGCCCCCCCAAAATGAAGATACACCCTTTGAACCTCGCAGCCCCTATGCTGCCGCCAAAGTTTACGCCTACTGGTTGACCCGCAACTACCGCGAAGGCTACGGCATTTTTGCCTGCAATGGCATTCTCTTTAACCACGAATCACCCCGCCGCGGTGAAACCTTTGTCACCCGCAAAATAACTCGCGCCATCGCTGCCATAAAAGCCGGCCGCCAAAAGTATCTATATTTGGGAAATCTGGATGCCAAGCGCGATTGGGGTTATGCCCCCGAATATGTCGAAGCCATGTGGCTGATCATGCAGCAGGACAGACCCAATGATTACGTCATCGGTACCGGTGAATCGCATTCGGTTCGTGAATTTCTGGAAGAAGCCTTTGGCTATGTTGGCATGAAGTGGGAAGATTATGTGCGGATTGACCCGCGCTACTTCCGTCCGACCGAAGTGGATTATCTGCTGGCGGATGCCAGTCGTGCCCAGCGTGAATTGGGCTGGCAGCCCAAAGTCCGCTTTCACGAACTGGTGCGTATCATGGTAGATGCCGATCTGGAACTGGCCGGATTGCCCTGCCCCGGTGAAGGAAAACGCATTCTGGAAGAACGCTTTGGAGACTGGCACCGCTGGGAACAGCAGGTAGTCAGCATGGAGCGCTAATTTGACCTTCACTGGCAGAACCGCGCCGTTGATCCGTCCCTCGGTGCTGTTTGTCTGCACGGCCAACCGCATCCGCTCCCCCCTGGCTGCTGCGTTATTTCGTAATTACCTGATCCGCGAAGGTTTACCCTCGCAGCGCTGGCGCGTCAACAGCGCCGGAACATGGGTACAGGACAATTTGCCCTGCCCGGATGAGGTGATCAGGGCAGGCATTGCCAGAGGATTTGACCTTAGAAAACATCGCTCTCAAAATTTGAACGAGGGACTGATCAGCAGCCACAACCTGATTCTGGTCATGGAGCGAGGTCACAAAGAATCTCTCCAGCATGTCTTTCCCGACCTGGCAGGGCGGGTATATTTACTCAGCGAAATGAGTAATGGCAACGAGGAAATCAAAGACCCCCCCACCCTCACACCGGCTGATCTTCAAAATTTGCTTGATCAAATGAGTGGTTTACTCCACAAAGGATTGCCGCGCATCCTTTTACTGGCGCGCGGCAATTCATAATCGCTTTTTACTTTACTGTATTGGAAAACCAGACGGTTTGATAAGGCTGGACTTTCATATGGCCTTCCTGAGGATTGAAAGTCAACCGGCCTTCAATTAAATCGGTAAGACCACCCGTCGCCACCGGCAAGGTCAGGTTGATCTCCTGAACCTTCTCGGCAAGATTATGAATGGCGCACAACCAGCGGTCACCTTCCGCCCGCCACACTGCAACTACCGATGACGAGCCGGTATCCATCCAGCGTGTTTCCCCACTGGCAAGCTCGGCGTGAGCTTTGCGAAGGGTGATCAGGTGCTTCAAAAAATGATATAACGAGTCACTGCGTCTGATCTGATCGGCCACATTAACCCGTTGTGGATCAAACGGCGGGGTAGAGATAACTGGAGCATACCAGCGGGAAGGAGGCGCTGCAGAAAAACCTGCACTCTGCGAGGCCTCCCACTGCATTGGTGTGCGCACTCCATTCCGGTCAAACAGTTCAATATTGTCGCCCATTCCAATCTCATCGCCATAATAAATAATTGGGGTACCCGGAAAACTGAACAACATGGAGTACAACAAACGAATCCGCCGCTGGTCGTTATCCAGTAAAGGCGCCAAACGGCGGCGAATACCCAGGTTAAGGCGCATCTTTGGGTCTGGTGCGTATTCACGCCACATAAATTCCCGTTCTTCCGGTGTGACCATTTCCAGCGTCAACTCATCATGGTTGCGCAGGAAGGTACACCACTGACAGTTTTCGGGAATGGCTGGTGTGCGTTCAAAAACCCATTCAAGGGGGTTTTTGTCTTCCTTTTTCAATGCCATGTATAACCGCGGCATGAGCGGAAAATGAAAATTCATGTGCAATTCATCCCCGTTGCCAAAGTAGGGTAATACATCCTCCGGCCATTGATTGGCTTCACCCAGCAGAATCGCATCGGGGTAATACTGATCCAGAAATGCACGAACTTCCTTCAAGTAAGCGTGCGTTTCGGGTAAATTTTCGCAATTGGTGCCTTCACGTTCAAACAAGTACGGCACCGCATCGGCACGAAAACCATCAATCCCCATATCCATCCAGAAGCGAATGATTTTCTTCATTTCTTCTTGCACAGCAGGATTATCGTAATTTAAATCAGGTTGGGAAGAATAAAACCGATGCCAGTAATACTGACCTGCCACCTCATCCCATGCCCAATTCGATTTTTCCGTATCCAAAAAAATGATGCGGGCTTCTTTGTATTTCTGATCGGTATCTGACCAGACATAATACTCGCGGTAGGGGGAGGTTCGGCTGCTGCGCGCCGCTTGAAACCAGGGATGCTGATCGGAAGTGTGATTCATCACCAAATCGGTGATAACCCGCATTCCACGAGCATGTGCCTGACGCACCAATTCTTTAAAGTCATTTAAATCGCCATAGGTTGGCAATACATTGTAATAATCGGCAATATCATATCCATCATCGCGCAGCGGAGAAGGGTAAATGGGCAACAACCAGATACAATCCACCCCCAAATTTTGCAGATAATCCAGCTTTTGAATCAATCCCGGCAAATCACCATGTCCATCTCCATTGCTGTCATAGAAAGCGCGTACATAGACTTCGTAAAAAATAGCATTCTTATACCAGAGCGAACCTTTAGGATTCATCGTTTACTCCTTTTGGTTGAATTACCCCTGCAACCGGAATTATAGCAGATGCGTATATGACTTGTATGCTAATTCAAATTTTCACAAATGGCGGAAGGTCATGAAACGATCTCAAAAAGCAACAATCGGTTGGCTTGTTCTCCTCATCAGCGCAATTTGCCTGTTCAGCAGCACCCTGCAGTTTCTGTTGAATCGTACTATTCCCAAAACTTCAGCCAATCCCGACGTTCTCAGCCAGGAACAAATTCAGTTGATGAGGGAATCCAATCACCTGATTGAGTTGGTGGGAAATCAGGTTTTTCCCGGTTGGGGGGATTTCCCCACTGCATGGGTTTTCTACAATGAAAATACGGCATTCGTGAGCGGGTTGATCCCAGAGCAGACAAGCCTGGGCTGGGAGATGTATCCACGCAAGCACCAGCGCGGTGGAAAATGGGAAGAAGTCTCAAACTACGGTCTCAACTACTTTCGAACACCGCTTCAAAATTCTCAGGAAACTCCAGAAAATTTTATCGTCAAAGTTGGCAATCAACTGGCAGCATCATTTCAGACCAATGAATTTGCGTTGATTTATATGCATAACTTAATGTACTCCGACTTGCCGCCCATCCTGCGCGAAATTTTCCCATACCGCCTGTTTTTCAAAGATTTGTTTCTTGCACCAGAAGCCTACATCAGTTCACTTGCTCATGAGGCATTTCATGTATTTCAAGCGAGAACCAATCCTGTCATGTTTGAAAATGCCGAGTTAATCAGCAGCCGGGCAGATCAATACCCCTTTGACAATGAGGCAATGTTGGCGAGCTGGAAAGAAGAACTTGAAATTTTAAGTCGTTCAGCCGAAATATCCAACCGTGAACAAGCTCTTCAAATTGCTGCCACTTTTTTAGAGCACCGCGAGGAACGCCGCACCTCATCCCAATTAAGCAATTCCCTGATCGAGTACGAGCGTCAAAGGGAGTGGTTGGAGGGCATGGCAAAATATGCCGAATTGGAGTTAGGCAAAATAGCAGCGCAGCAGGATTTTCAGCCATTGAACGAAAGTGCAAAAATATTGAATTTGGAAAACTATTCATCGCGAGAGCGCTTCTGGCACACCCAACTCAGTACAATGCACAAGACCAACATGGACGGTGAAACCCTATTTTATTACTCTGGTTTTGCACAAGGCGTCTTGCTCGATTATCTCATGCCGGGCTGGAAAGAAAGAGCGCTGCAGGGTGAATCCCTGGAAGAGTTATTAGCAGAATCGATCAAAAAATAACCTCTCTCACCCGAAAATCACCCCAATGATGGCTGCCAACCCCTTTTCAAAATAGAATAAATGTTCTATAATCATTTCAGCCACTCATGATAAAAAACAAAAATTTGAAATCTTGCCCGGAGGCTGAAATGAATCACCCCAGCAAAGCCATTTTTCCTGCAGTAATCGTGGGTATCCTGCTGGTTGTGGGGATTTCCCGACTGCTGTTGAGTCCACCTTCCGTCGTCCAGGCGTCAGATGTTGAACCCACCACCCCGCCAGCAGAACAAGTCAACACCCCGCAACCAGAAGAAATGGCTTCAGATGATTGTACCCTCTCCAACCGCTATCCTGAAAATATTCAACAATGGTGCGCCTATATCCAGCATGCCGCCACTGAGCATCAACTTGACCCTAACCTGATCGCCGCCGTAATGCTTCAAGAATCGGGTGGAAATCCGGATGCCTATTCACGCAGTGGGGCGGTTGGTTTGATGCAGGTCATGCCGCGCGATGGCAAAGCCGCTGAATTTATGTGTGTCAATGGCCCGTGTTTTGCCAATCGCCCCTCCTCGCAGGAATTGTTTGACCCACAATTCAACATTGAATATGGTGTGCGAATGCTGGCGGGCTTGATTCAACGAAAAGGCGATGTTCGCGAGGCTTTGAAATCATATGGTCCCATGGACGTGGGCTACTCCTACGCAGATAAAGTCCTGACGATTTATCAAAATTATCGCTGAGTCGAAGTTTCCGCTTTAATCATGCCGTAAATTACCGAGTCCTTGTGATTGAAATACCGCAGATATGGCCAAAAATTCATTTCTATTTCTATTGACAGCCCGAATCAATTAATGGGCATTTCTATCACGAAGTGATGAATTTCCGTTACAATCATTTTTGATGACGCGCTGGATTCACCCACTTACTCTCCTTGTAATTTTTATGCTGGCGGCATGTTCACCAGAAAACACAGCCCGTACAACAGCCACCCTCCCCCCGCAGGATGGCGGATTCATCCAGCCACCCGGCGGCGCTTTGCAAGCCAGACGCGAACTCGCCCGTGAGTTGAACATTTCACCACAGCGTATCACCATTCAGGCCATCGAATCGGTAACATGGCAAAATTCTTGTCTCGAAGCGGCCGATCCGGGTGAATTCTGTCAGGAACAACAAGTCCCCGGTTTAATCGTTACACTTCGCTATGGCCAGCGTATCTACACCTATCACACCGACCTGGATGGTGGACTCATTCGTCCCATTCGCCCTGTAGATCAACCCTCCACATCGGCACTACAGGCTGTACAATATCTGGCAGGTTTGCTGGGTTACGACCCCCAGACAATCCAGATACTCAGCGAACGCGCAATCACCTTCAATGACGGCTGTCTGGAAATTGCGATTGCCGAAATCCCCTGTACCCAGTTGCCTGTGGAAGGTCGGGTCATTCGATTGGGCATCGAAAATCACATCTTTGAATTTCGCGCCTCCTCATTAGACCCGAATCCGGTGCTGGCCAGTGTGGATGGATATTCAAGCAGCGTTCCAGCGCTGAATTGGAGTCGTGAAGGTTCATCTCAGGAATACTGTGATGGTTTGAAAGTGTATCTGAACGGCTGGAGCGTTCAATATTACTGTCGGGGTCAAGCCAGTCAAAATCCGGGTATCATGCGGTTAACCCCTGAACAGTTGAGCCGTTTACTGCGCTGGTTCATCCGCCTTCAACCTTTTGAATTTATCCAAAGCGGAGCGGACGGCAGCCAAATTCGGATGACCTTGAACAGCCTGGGATTGGACGAAGCGGATGATGCGACCAGAGTTGAAATCAGCGAATTTGCCACCAACTTGCTTTCCCCCATTCGAATCGGAACCGTGACCCCATTCCCCTTCCCATAAAGCAGATTCCCAATGGATATATTCCGCAAATGCCAGGAGAGTTAAGAGGTGTAACAAAATTGGAAGGGTTGACCGTTCGGAAGGAAATGAGTAAAATAACACTCATCATGCGGGAGTCGCCAAGTGGTAAGGCATCAGCCTTCCAAGCTGACATTCGCGGGTTCGAGTCCCGTCTCCCGCTCTAGATGGTGATTTCACCCCGTTTAGACCGCCAAAATTCCAGATATGGCGGTCTTTATGTCCAACCCAAAGAAACAACGAACGTTAGCCCTCAAACACCAGCCTTTTAACATTTCTTCCCCCGCTTTGCATGACGCCCTGACGGATTTCATTCTTTCCCGTCAGGCGATGGGCTGTACAAAAACCACAATCCAAAACTACCGCTGGACACTTGCCAAATTCATCACCTGGCTGGAAACGCAAGGCGTCACCTCACCGCAGGAAGTGGCTGCCCGGCATGTCCGCCAATACCTTTCGCAAATTACCGGCAAGTCGGACTGGTACGTCAACGGTCACGCCCGTGCCATTCGGACGCTGGTCAGGTTTTGGCACAGGGAAGGCTATCTACCCCAACCGGTCACTTTCGAAATGCCCAAAGTGGGAGAGAAACGCCTGCCCTACCTCACCGCTGAACAAATTGAGCAACTGCTCAAAGTCTGCACTCCCAGAGAAAAGGCGTTAGTCATGTTTCTTGTGGACAGCGGTTTGCGCCGTCAAGAATTGTGCAACCTGACCCGTCAGGATGTGGATTTGCAAACCGGCATGGTCAGGGTTCGGCAAGGCAAAGGCAAAAAAGACCGGCTGGCGATGATTGGCGCAACCACAAGGCGCGCTTTGCTGGCTTACCTGCGCACCTGCCGCAACCGTGACGATAACGCCCCTTTGTTTCAAACCGAAAGCGGCGGTTCGATAAGCAGTTACGGAATGCAATCCATTTTTTACCGCCTGTCGCAAAAAGCCGGTTTCAGAGTATCGCCGCACATGCTACGCCGTTCGTTTGCCACACTTGCACTAAAAAACGGCATGGATATTGTTTCTCTGCAAGGCCTGATGGGTCACAGCAACCTGGTAACCACCCGCAAATATATCCAATGGCTGGATGAAGATTTGATTGCCGCCCACCGGCGCGCAAGTCCAATTGACAATCTATCTCAAAAGGAGTAAAAAACATGACTACAACCTATCTTGTATGCTCAAAGTGCGGCCGGCTTGAAGAATACCACAAAGCCAAGTCTGCCAAATGGCTGATTGCCGGCCACAAGCGAAAAAGCGGCTTGCTGATTATCCGCTGTCCAAACTGCATCACGGACTACGCCAAGCGCAACGCCGGTTAGTTCCCCACCGGCGGATTGTTTCCGCCCTGCCCGTGCGGCAGGGCTTTTTGGCTTTGGTGAGTGTGCGCCGGCCTGCCCCCTTGTAGGCGCACCGCACACCGCACGGCTTGCCCCCTTTGCCGAAAATCCTGCCCGATAAAAATTCTACCTCAAACCGCCTTCTAAAATGCCCTAAAACGCCTCTAAATCGCTCAATTTTGCGCCTTTTACGGCTTAACCATGTTTGGATGTGGATTTTCAAATTTCATCGCAATTTACCCCGTTTTTTTGATTGATTTCAGTTATTTCTGTAATTTCTGAAACAACTGCAATCCAGCAAGGCGCAAGGTGTGGTACTCCGCTGTCTGCGGTCGCTCGTTCAGCCACATACCCAACTTTGCCAGCAGTTCCAAAGCCTCAACCGGTTCAAGCCCTTGAATTGCCATGCAAAGCAAAACAGCTTGTCTGACAATTGCCTTACGCTCTTTTGGCGGCAAGTCTAACAACGCCGCAAGGTAGGGGTTAGTCTCGTCAAGAAACGGGTCGGCAACGCCCGCCGCCTTGAAGACCGTATCAGGAAGTGCTTTTGTCATCATTTCTCCCAAACCTTTCTGTGTATTCCGCAACCGCTTCTTCAAGGGCTATCTGTGCGCCCACACAAGGATTGTGGTCAAACAGAATATGCCGCCGGATGGATTTCACCGAACGCAACCACTTGCACCGCTTATCTGCCAAAAAGTCCCGTGCCAGGTCGCCGACTGGGTCGTCTCGGTATCTCTGCTGTTTTAACCATTGGCGGAAAGTCAATTTAGCCATTTCCTACTCCCTGCGTTTCGTACTGCGCCCGCCATTGAGTCAACCGCCAGCCGTGACAAGGTACACCCATCAAGTGGGTGATAAATTCGTGCAACTGGTCGGTCTGTAAAATGGCGTTTGCGTCCATTTTCCGCCCGTCAATCACCGGCGATTGAACGGGGATACCTTTTGTAACAAGTAAGGCTACTTCCTTTGCCTTTTGCGGTGCGTCGAACCAAACCCAAACCTTTTTGTATTTAGCCGCAAGCCGTGAAAGGTCTTGACGCATGGTTTCTGAAAGGCTTTGGCTTGCTGTACTTGCTAAATCAAGTTCGGGCTTGACTTGCGCCACACTCAAAAGATTGAGTTCGCCCTCTACCACAAGGAGAAAGTCGCAGTAACCCAAATGCTCCGGCAGGTAGTAAAAACCGCTTTGACTGCCCTTTTCCATGACGTACCGCAAGCCGTCAGGTTCGTCATCCGCAAACCGATATTTGATTGCCCGGACGTTCAGCGCAGTATCGAAGTATGGGATACTCACCGCCGGCCGCTTGCGCCCTGCCCTTGCGTCAAAGGCTTTCGTCGCACCCAGCAAAGCCCGCTGAATAGTCGGTTCGATAAACCCCCTGCTGTGCAGGTAGGCCCGCACCTGTGCCGCAAGCGGCGAATTGCCATCTATGCAAGATGACGCCTCGTAAGCGGTTTTGGTCAGCCGCTCAACCGTCTGCGGGTCTTGCGGTTCGGGTTTTGCCTTCTGCACCAGCGGCGGCAAGTCGTCAATCCGCAAGGGTGAAACTGGTTTGCCGCCGCCCAGCCGCTCAACTGCCTCTTTGAAGTCCACCCCGTCCCGCCTCATGACGTAGTCAACCGCATCCAGGTATTTGCCATCGGTGCAGTGTCGGCACAACCAGCGCCAGCCGGTCAAAGTGAACTTCAAAACGAAGCGGTCACGCCCGCCGCAGAACGGACACGGGCCGGCATACCAGTTTGCGCCCACTTTGCGCAAGTGGGTATTTCCCACAAGGGAGAGTAAATCGGTCGTTCGCCGGATGTAATCTGCATCTAAATTGTTCATGGTTCACACTCCAAATTGAGAGTGACAAATGGTGACGCAATTTCCGTATTGTTTCTAAACTTTTATTTCCGTGAGTCTTATAGGGAACTTTTGTCACCATTTGTCACTCTTACGGAATTAGTCGAATTCCAAGCCATTTTCTCGCCTTGTTGTTCCGCACTTCGGTAATTCCTTTGCCTTTCAACAGGTCGCCGAATAAACGCTTACTTACCGCATCTTCACCATTACCCTGACACCACTGGCAGTATTCTGCGTACAACTGCCCTTTGTCCACCGTGTAGTATTGCCCTAGTTCGCAACAATCCGCAAGGAAGCCGCCAATCCTGTCCTGCTCTTTGCGGTATTCATCCGTGACCGCTCGAACGGCAGGTGCAACCCACCAGTTATCAGACTGCCAATCCCGCAAGCCAGCCAAAAGCCAGTTTAGAATGCCGCTGGCTTCCGAAACCATTTCGGCAACCACTTCTTCACGAGGCCGCCGTTCGGACAACTCGATTATCACCGTGAAAGGCACAATGCGAATTCGCCGCCAAATGGCGTTATCCGTACCGATGATTTTTGGCCTGTGGTTTGTCACTAGAAACAGGTCAAAAGTCTGGTCAAACTCGAAAAAATCCTGACGCATGAAGCGGCCTTTTTGTTTTCCCTCGCCGGTCAACCTTTTGACCGTTCCTTCGGCAAGCTGCTTGTCGTTATCGCTTTCGACAGTGAAAACTAGCCGCCTGCCCGCAAGGTCGGCTAGCCTTGTAGGATGAGGTTCGTGTTTGGACTGTATGAGCAAGTCAGGCGCCGCCATCGTGCCGTAATCCCCAAAAATTTGCAGTAAAGTTTCGATGGTCGTACTTTTTCCGTTCCCGCCTTCATTGCCCCACCAGATTTCAAGTTTTTCATCCAATGCTTTGCCTACAAGTGCCATGCCCAAAGACCGCTGAACATGCCGCCGGATTTCAGGGTCAGGCAGAAAACGCTCCATGTGCGCTTGCCATTTCGGACACTCCGCTTGTGGGTCGTAATCGGCTTTGAAACGTTTTGTAAAAAGGAAATCCGGCGAGTGCGGTTCGAGGTTTTGAGTTTTCAAGTTTACAACACCATTGTTACACGGCAAAAGGAAGGGATGGCTGTCCCACTCCTCATAACGTGTCGCAAAGCCCTGCTTTCCCGCAAGAAAGAACAGCGCACCTCGAATGACGTTTGAGCGATAAACACTTTCTAGAATTTTGGTTAGCCTCTTCTTCTGGTCTTGCGATGTTGTTGTGGCAATTTCCCGCAGGAAATAGGCTTCCGCCGCCCAAACGGAGAGTTCCGCCGCCTCGCTGTCCGTTATCGGCTGCCAGACACCGTTATCGTACTTTATCCACCGCCCCCGATGGTCGGCATAGCGGAGTACTCCCCTCAACTCAAAAGCCAGTGCCTCACTTACGGCATACTCCGAAAGCGCATCAGGTCGGGCCGGCTGCTGTGCCGCCGCCATTGCCTGTTGAAGCAAATCATTCAAATCAGCCATGCTACACCTCGAAAAGAAGCATCTGTTTTGCGTCCTGCGGCTCAATTCGCCAATGGCTCAAAGCAAGCCCGATTTGGTCGCCGTGCCCACGATTGAATTTGAAGCCGTGCAAGGCGAAGGCGTCAACCGCCGCCCGATAAATGCGCCTGGTTTCGATGTCGGTTACCTCAACCATCTGCGCCCCGTCCTTGCGGGCCTGTACAAGAATTGCCGCATCAACGCACCAGGCCGGCGGCCGGCGCAGCATGTGGATTGACCCACGTACCCGTTTTTGGAGAGTTCGCCCGCAAAGTGTTGCCACCGGCTTGTTGGTCGTGCTAAAATAGATGTGGCGCACCCCTGCATTGGTCGCCGTGCTGTTCTGCCCGCCGCCGCCAACGGCGGGTTTTGCTTTATAAATTGCCATTTTGCCCCCCTTTCGCGCCTTCAATCCGGCCGGCCTCACGTGTAACCAACCAGCGCACAACTGCCGATTGCGTCATGCCAAGATGACGGGTCAAGCGTTTCAGGCTTTCAGCCTCTGGCGGGCTTAACCGCAGGTGAAGCAGTACGCTTTTTGTGACTTTCTCCTTTTTCGACATTTGCAAAAACCTCCAAAGTGATTTACAATTATTCTACAATATCACTTTACGAGGTTTGTAAAATGATAAAAACCGAAGCCCAATTACGCCCCGCCCTTGAAACCGAGTTAGGCCTTCAACTGGATGATGAGATTTGGGACGCTCTCAAAGCCGAAGGGTATATCGGCGCTTGCTTTGACCCCGAATTGAAGCCGAAAGAACGCCAAACCCAGTTCTACCGCCTTGTGGACGCCGCCAGGCTTGCCCTGCGTTTGCACAAGCCGAAACTTTCTCAAACCGTTCATGAGGAATTTTCACCCACCGCACTAATCACCCTGCAAGTGAACGAAGCAAAACAACATCCCGCTTTGCTTCACTTGTGGGAAACCGTCTTTCAAGGTCATTTGTTATTCCCTCAACAAAAAGACGAATACGTCCAGTTAAAACTGTTTTCGATTTTTGGCTTACCACAAGGCGCAGAATTGCCCCCGCTGGCTGAAACACTCACCCCCCAAGTTTTGGGTACTATCCAATCGCTGGCTGATGAGTTCAGCCAAAAGTACGGCTGGACAACCGAAAGCGCAACTGATTTCATCCTTTTCGGTCGCCAACCGGTCATCTCGAAAATAACAGGTTCGGTTAGGCTCAACCGCAAGTATCCGCTTCTGACTAAAATCATCATCGAAGCCAATGTTTCAGCCCGTCCCAGTGAAGTGGCAAAGGCGTTTGCGGTTCTTCAAAAATCCGTCAGGGCTTCCAAATTCCGCCGCCCTTCCCCAAAACATCAGAAACTCGCCGAGTTCGCCGCCACTCGTCAACACCTTTCCGGCAAGCAAGCAATGGCTGAATGGAACGCCCTTTATCCTGATTGGGCCTACAAGCGAGTAACCAACTTCCAGCGTGACAGGACGAAAGCCCTGCGCAGGCTCAAACCGTGACCCCCACCCTGTCATTTTGCGACTTCGTGTACCCCATACACTAAATCGCGGTCGTGATTTTTTCACTCCCGCGCCGGTCTCAAAGCCAAAAGCCCCAGAGATTTGACCGTCCCTATCCCCCCGCTTGCGTCTTGTGCGGTTTGCCATCGAAAGCGCACAAGACGCAAGGGGGAAGCCGTACACCCATCTTGCGGGTGAAACTGCGTCCTGCGCCGGACGCCGCCAGCCCGGACTGCACCGCCAGCGGCAGCGCCAGCCACGAGCCGGCCTTGACCTGCCAGACCTTGCGCATCGAAGCCTTTTGGTGCTGGCTTCTGCGTTTGGCCCAATGGCAATCTGCACTTTGACACCATGCCCCCCCTTTGGCTAGAAGCCTGCCCCCCTTATCCGACAGGGTCAGCCCCACCTTTGCGGCGGTTTGGAAAACCTTACAATTGGCTTAAAGAAACTTGAAAATTCCGGCTAACATTTTTACAATAAAAGCAGGTCTTTTTGAATGCAACTCCCAATTTGTTCACCAATGTAATCAATCATTAAAAATTGGCTATATGTGGCGGTTCTAACTGGATGTAACCCCCATATGTGGCGGTAGTGTGTGCGATTGTCAGACAACGCCTTCCAAGCTGACATTCGCGGGTTCGAGTCCCGTCTCCCGCTCTACACCTTAAAAACACTTCAGCAGAGGTGTTTTTTTATCGGCTGACAGCCGGCAGCACAACTGTATAAAGGGCTTGATAAGCCTGATGATAGGCGACCGTCCTCATCTCAAGCGTTCCTCCTAGAAAATGGAGGCGCGTTTGGCTGGCCGCCAAAGCCGTATCTGCCGAGACCAGCAAAGGAGGCGGTTCCAAAACTTCCCAAACTCCGCTTGACTCATTGAACCGCAAAATATCCGTGATCGGTTGATCTTGATTGACCCCGCCTGCAACATAAACCCCGTCAGCCAGAACAGCCGCGCGCAGGTTTTTCCTTCCCCTAGGAAGAGGAGGTTTTTGCTCCCAGGCAGTTGGGTCGTCTTTCTCGCGATTTGGGTAAAAAGCCACACAATCATCCGATACCCCGTCAAGGGATTCGCCACCCAACAGGTAGATTTTGTTTCCAAGCACAGCTGCTGCCATGAACGCGCGCGCAAAAGGCATTTTCTGTTGCAGCATCCATTCTTTGGCATCCGGTTCGAACACCCACACCTCATCCCGGAATGAATTGCCATCCCAACCGCCAAACAAATACAATCGTCCCTCAAATACAGCCAGACCGTAACCCGTCAGGGGAACTGGCAGAGGGGTGGTAATCTCCCAAACATCGTTACGCGGGTCATAAACTTCAACCAGAGTGGTAATGGTTTCATCGGCCAGTTTTCCACCGGGGAGATAAACCTTTTCCCCCAGTACTCCCGCCTGGATACCACTGGCAAAGGTAGGTTTTGCGGCTTTTTCCTCCCAAAGATTTTGCGTAATGTCGTACGCGAAGACATCGCCGCTGAGTTTTCCGTCCTTCTCGCCGCCAAACAGATAAAGATACCCTTCGTATCGTTCCGTAACCCCTCCCCCGACACGCTCTGGCAAGTCGGCTAATTGGCTCCATCGTTGACCGCTGTTTGCAGGAGAAACTCCGCCTGGATTGATCCCTCTCATCCGAAAGAAACCTAATCCTATTAATAGAAGAACCAAGAGCAGCACCCAGCCTCTGCCCTTAATCGGTGAAGAGCGTGTTTCAGCAACCGGCTCATCCGCCGCTGTATCACGATTACTGGAAGCAGATGGATTGATGAGGATTTCCTCACGTACGGCTTCGGGAATCAGCCCGATTTTGATCGCATACAAAGTGGCTTCGGTACGGGAAACTACCCCAATTTTTGCAAAAATGTTCCTGAGGTGCACCTTGACCGTATTGGGGCTGATGTACAACGCCTGAGCAATTTCTTTATTGCTTGCGCCGGTGGCCACCAGCCGAAGAATTTCCTTTTCTCGTTCGCTCAATTCGTTCTCAGAGGACATGAATTTATTATAACCACAATTCAAGACTGGTTAGATATAGAGTCAATTGGACAATTGTCATACATCTATGATGAATCCGTCATTTAGTCAACCAAACCACTTGCAATTCATTGGGTTTTTCAATAAACTATGATTACCCTACATCATCAATTTCATCCACTACCCCTTTCAGATTTACCAGTATTTGTATTGATAATGCTGGAAGTCTGGTCTTTTGGGTTATTTTTTCCCATTTTCTTGAAGCAACTTACCTCGCCGTTATCAGAAATTTAGAAAGGATGTGGCCGTTTCAATAATATCCCTGAGCATCCTCTTTCCCAATTTTTGTAATTAAAACCAACACCCTGATACCCTGGAGGAGAATCAAACGATGAAAACCATCAAACTCATCTTGATTGCAGTAATGCTGGTAGTGCTCACCGCACAATGCGCTCCGGCCGCTCAAACCCAACCACCCCAAACCGGCGAAGGACAAGTCCCATTGTTCTTCGGTGCCTATGCTACCCCCCTCGAAGAACCATGGCCTAATGTAATCCATCAGGCTCTTCAAAAGGCTGCCAATGAGGGCAAAATTCGTTATGAGCACACTGACGACATCGGTTATGCTGGCGATATGGAACGGGTGCTGCGTGAGGTAGCCGAAAAACAAAAACCGGCCGCCATCTTTGGTGATGCTTTCGGGAATGAAGAAGCCGTCCGCCGGGTTGCAAAGGATTATCCCGAAATTGCCTTTGTTTTCGGCTCCGGTTTAGGTCCGGCAGATCCAAATATGTCTGTCTTTGATAACTGGATTCACGAGCCTGCTTATCTATGCGGTTTGATTGCTGGCGGCGTAACCAAGACCAATGTGATCGGCGTGGTGGGCGGCTACCCCGTTCCGGAAGTTAATCGTATTACGAATGCCTTCATTGACGGTGTCAAAGAGGTCAACCCGGATGCCAAAGTGCTGGTCACCTTCATCAATTCATGGTTTGACCCGGCCGCTGCCAAAGAAGCCGCGCTCGCTCAGATAGATGCCGGAGCGGACGTCCTGTTTGCCGAACGTTTTGGTGTAATTGAGGCAGCCGTTGAAAAAGGTTTGCTGGTCTTCGGTAACATGAGCGACCAATACGAATTAGGCCCCGGTCATGTTCTCACTGGCCCGGTTTGGAACATGACTCCAACTGTCGAGTACATCATCAAACAAGTCGAGGCAGGCGTTTATACGGCCCAAGATCTTAAGGACTTCAGCATGGTTGGTAAAGGTGGTGCATATCTAGCCCCCTTCCATGGCATGGAATCCAAGATCCCCGAAAATATCCTTGCTCTTGTCAAACAGCGTGATGAAGAGATCAAGAATGGCCTCTTCCGCGTGGACATTAAAGAAGAGCCTCCTGCCCCAGTCAACTAAAAATAGTTCCAGAGCCTGTGCGGCTGTATGGCCGCACAGGCATCTTCACTTCAATAATGGTAAAACCCAGCTAAAACCTCAAAGCAGCAGAATAAAAAGCAGTTCACACCTGCTTACACGGATTAATCACGGCTGCCTAAAGGACCACCAAGCCCCTCAGGAGAGGTCATGTTTATCGTCAAAATGCAATCCATCACCAAACGCTTTGGCGATGTCATCGCCAATGACCATGTGAACTTCCAGCTAAAAAAAGGGGAAGTTCACGCTTTGCTGGGTGAAAACGGGGCAGGAAAAACCACGCTGATGCGCATCCTTTATGGGTTATATCATCCCGATTCGGGTGTCATCAAAGTAAAAGAGCAACCCGTCGTCATTCACTCACCCAAAGACGCCATCCAACTCGGCATTGGAATGGTTACACAGCATTTCGCCCTCGTGCCGCCGCTGACAGTTGCCGAAAATGTCGTCCTGGGTTACCAAAACTCCTTCGTTCTCAACCAAACTCAAATAGAAGAAAGTGTCGCTGAAGCTGCCCGTCGTTTTGGTATAGAAATCAATCCTAGAGCGATCGTCCGTCATCTCTCAGTCGGGCAGCGCCAGCGCGTTGAAATCCTCAAAGCCCTATACCGCAACGCCGAAGTCCTCATTTTAGATGAGCCAACCGCCGTCTTGATCCCGCAAGAAGTGGATGCACTGTTTGAAACCTTGGAGCACCTCAAACAGGAAGGCTTATCGGTCATCTTCATCAGCCATAAATTACATGAAGTTACCCAAATTACCGACCGGGTCACTGTCCTGCGTGATGGTAAAGTTGTTGGAACAGTAAACACAGCCGACGTAACCCAGAAAGAACTGGCCGCCATGATGGTGGGTAGAGAAGCTTTTGGTGTTTCCCGTCCGGATACGGCCGCGTCTGCTCAAAAACCTGTTTTGGAGTTGGTCAATCTTTGCGCCAATGATGATAAACACCTGCCAGTTTTGAAAAATGTCTCGCTCACGGTTTACGAAGGTGAAATTCTGGGAATTGCGGGTGTGGGAGGCAACGGCCAGAAAGAACTGGCTGAAACCATTTGCGGCGTGCGTCAACCAACCGCAGGAAAGATAATGGTTGAAGGTCAAGATGTAACCGGAAAATCTCCCTCCGAGCTGACCAAAGCAGGGCTTGGGCGTATACCCGAAGACCGCCATGAAGGCCTGGTCCAGCAACTGACCGTTACCGAGAACATCGTTTTGGAACATTTGGATGAATTCACACGCAATGGCGTGCTGGACCATAAAGCCATCCGCCACTATGCGAATGAATTGATCCAGCAATTCCAGATTAAAGCCAAACCTAATGACCTTACCCGCACCCTTTCAGGCGGCAATATGCAAAAAGTCCTTTTGGCGCGGGTACTGTCCCGCCAGCCAAAGGTCATTATCGCCCCACAACCAACTCGAGGGCTGGATATTAGCGCAACCGACTATGTCCGCCAGCAGCTGCTCGAACAGCGCCAACGCGGTGCTGCTATCCTCTTAATTTCTGAAGACCTCGACGAAATTCTTGCCCTTTCGGATCGCATTGCGGTTATATATGAAGGCGAGATTGTCGGTACCTTACCCGCCGCAGAAGCAACCCCAGAACGACTGGGATTGCTCATGTCGGGCGCCGTCAAGGAGCATTAATCCCATGGAAGCCAAGCGGTTCCCTTACCAACTCGTCAAAACCAATACACCCCCCTTATGGATGCGTCCGCTTATTCCGGCGCTGATACTTCTGACCACCTTCCTTATCACTGCAGGCTTGATTCTCACTGCCCAGGTCAATCCGTTCCAGGCATATTATTACTTTTTGATCTCGCCTCTTTCCAGCCAGGTATCCTTTCTGGAATTACTGGTCAAAGCCATCCCCTTGATGCTCACCGGTGTTGCAGTAACCTTTGCGTTTGCAACCGGTTATTACAACATCGGGGCCGAAGGGCAACTATATGCCGGCGCTATCGCTGCAGCCTGGCTCGGGATTGTGCTTGGCGGGTTACCACCTTTTCTTGCGATTCCGCTCATGATCATCGGCGGATTTATGGCTGGTATGGCGTGGGCGCTGATTCCGGCGCTGCTTAAGGTGCGGCTGGCCGTGGACGAAGTTGTAACTACCCTGTTGATGAATTCGATCATGGCATACATCGTCAGCGCTCTGTTAAACGGCCCCTGGCGCGACCCCATCTCCGGTTGGCCGCAATCCCCTGAAATTGCCGAAAGCACGATGTTTTTCAAATTGATTCCCCGTTCGCGCTTGCATTTTGGATTTATTGTTGGACTGGTAGCCATTGCCGTATTGTGGTATGTGATGACTCAAACTTCCTTTGGTTTAAAAATGCGCGCCGTTGGTCTGGGGAAAACCGCCGCACAATTTGCAGGGATTAATGTGGGACGAACAACGTTGATCGCCGCACTGATCAGCGGCGGTATTGCCGGTATTGCCGGGGTAAGTGAGGTGGCTGGTATCCAGTATCACCTCATCGGTGACCTTTCCGCTCATTACGGTTACACCGGCGTCATTATTGCCACCTTGGGTGGCTTGAACGCCATAGGCGTATTTGTCGCCTCCTTGTTTTTTGGATTGATTGATACCGGCGCACAAACCGTCAGCCGGGCGATGGGTGTACCGGTTTACCTCGGCGAGTTCACTCAAGCTGTCATGTTGCTGGTTGCGCTGGGGATGTACCTGCTTCAACGCTACCGCATCGTTCGGAGGGTATGATGGAAGTATTCCTGGTAAACTTAATCGCCGCCACCTTCCGTGTTTCAACCCCAATTGTCCTCGCTGCCATTGGAGAAACTTACAGTGAACGTGCCGGCATCCTTAATCTAGGCATTGAAGGCATCATGTATTTTGGTGCGTTTGTAGGCTTTTTCGTTGCCGATAAAAGTGGCTCTCTCTGGCTCGGTCTACTTATTGCCATCCTATCGGGGGTTTTATTTGGTCTGCTGATGGGTTTCTTCACGGTAACGCTGGGGGTCAACCAACACGTTTCTGGCCTTGGAATCACCCTTTTATTGACCGGTTTGACCCTATATGTGTTTCGCTTATTTTATGGTGGACGCACCGTTCCACCTTCCATTCCCTCGTTCCAAACTCTCAAAATTCTTCCGGACAACCCCATCTTGGGCCCAATTCTATCCCAATACTGGCTGACCTACGTCACTTTTCTCTTGATAGTACCGCTTGCCTGGTGGATTTTATACCGCACCAACTTCGGCCTGAAAATCCGATCGGTAGGCGAAAATCCGGAAGCTGTGGATGCCGCCGGAATCAGCGTACCTGCTGTGCGTTACGCTGCGCTGGCGATTGGCGGTGGTCTGATGGCGGCTGGCGGGGCATTTCTCTCGCTCTTTCAATTGGGCGCTTTCACCCACGGCATCATCTCCGGGCGCGGCTGGGTTGCGATTGCCATCGTTATTTTTGGCAACTGGCATCCCATCCGTGTGATGCTGGGGGGGCTCATTTTCGGCGGCACATTTGCCCTGCAGCTCCGTTTGCAGGCAATGGGTTTACAGTTACCCATCCCTTACGAAACCTTTTTGGCCCTGCCGTATGTCGTCACCATCATTGCGCTGGTAATTGCCGGACGAAATGCTTCTTACCCTGCAGCCCTCTTGAAACCCTACCGCAGGGAATAGTATTCTTTTTGGAGCTTAAGAAAGGAGTGAAAAATGGCTTACAAGTATTTAGGAAAAAGTTACATCAGGCCGGATGCCATCAATAAAGTTACCGGCAAAGCAGTTTTTCTGGATGACATCCGGCTGCCGGGCATGCTGCACGCTGCCATCCTGCGGCCACAATTTGCCCACGCCCGTATTCTATCCATTGACATCAGCGAAGCCGAACAATGCCCCGGTGTGGTCAAGGTAGTCACCGGCAAAGGCTGCACCTACCGCTACGGGGATAATATCCGCGATCTTGTGCCCATGGCAATTGAAAAAGTCCGCTATATCGGCGAACCGGTTGCGGCGGTCATTGCCGATACCCCCCGCCATGCCTACGCGGCGCTAGACAAAATCAAAGTCGAATATGACCCCCTGCCGGTTTACATTGATGCCCGCCAGGCAATGAGTGAAGATGCGGTTCTCATCCATGAAGAACTGGGCGAATACTGGCATCTGCCCACCCTCAATCCGAAGCCCGGCACGAATATTGCCAATGTCTATCATTTGAAAAAAGGGCGCGGTGAGGAGGGTTTTGAGGAAGCCGATGTCATCATCGAAGGCGAATTCAACTATCCCCTTGGTTCCTGCGCTGCCCTCGAACCGCACGGCTCCATCGTCTGGTTCAAAGAGGACCGCACGATCGAAATCTGGTCATCCTCCATCTGCCCCTTCATCATCCGCGATGACATTGCCCATTCCTACGGCGTGCCGGTTTCGGATGTGCGCGTTCACATCCCTGATATTGGCGGCTGTTTCGGCTACAAATCCGACATCACGGTTGAACAAACCGTCGCCTGGATTGCCAGTTTTGTCCCCGGCCGGCCGGTCAAATGGGTTGCCAGCCGTAAAGAAGATATTACCAGCACCCTGCTGGCGCACGGCATTCGCACAGTGATGAAGATTGGCGCTAAACGAAATGGCAAACTGGTCGCCCTTAAAACCACCGTGTACCATTCCGGCGGGGCATACTCCGATACAGCCGTCAACGTGACCATTGCTGCCACGCATAACTCAACCGGCCCCTACGAATTTGAACATTGCGACTTGACCGGTTATACCGTCTATACCAACACACCGCCGGTAGGCGCTTACCGCGGCTACGGTCACCCCGAATCCCAATTCGCCACCGAACGAATGATGGACTTGCTGGCACGCAAACTCAATATAGATCCTTTTGAATTGCGCCGCAAGAATTACCTGCGTGAGGGCAGCATCAATTCTCTCGGAGAGCGCATGTGGAAATCGAATGGCGACATCGAAAAATGCGCCGACCGCGTTCAGGAAGTCTTATTCAGTCAGCCAAAAAAGAAAGAAGACGATCAATTCTACTATGGGCGTGGCTTTGCGGCGGTGATGAAGTCCCCAAAAGGCGCTCCATTCTCCACCAAAGGCTGCTACATGAAGATGAACATAGACGGCAGCGTTTCGGTCAACATGGGCGGCGCCGAAGTTGGGCAGGGGCTGCGCACGGTCGTACGCCAGATTGCCGCAGAAGCCCTCAAGATTCCACCCGAAAAAGTGCGCTGCTACAACGAAATTGACACCCAATTCTCCCCCTATGAATGGCAGACCATTGGCTCCATGTTCACCATGCAGGGTGGGCGCGCCATCGTCCGCGCGGCAGAAAAATTAATCCAGGGCTTGAAGAAGACCGCCGCTCAGGTGCTGCGCACCGACGAGGACTACCTTGAATACGATGGTGAATATGTCTATCTGCGCAGCGACCCGTCCATCCGCGTCCCCGTCACTCAACTGGCGCGCGGTTACATCACCGATAATGGCATCACTATCGGCGATCTGGCACAGTCGGTAGCCGATGCCCGCCTACCGCGCTATTCCAACCCCGACCAAAACGGGCAGGGCAGCCTGGGGGTTACCTATACCTTTGGCGCGCAGGCAGCAGAAATCCGCATCGAAAAGAAAACCGGCAAGATCTATGTGGATCACTTTGCATCCGTCTTTGATGTTGGGCAGGTGATCAATCCCTTGCAGATTCGCGGATCAGTACTGGGCGGGGTGACCATGGCGATTGGCGCCGCGCTTTACGAAGAAGTCAAATTCGATGAGCAAGGCCGCATTCTCAACCCGCATTACTTCCAGTATCACATCCCCACCTACAAAGAAGCACCGCGGCAAACCATTGAATTCATCGAGACACCCGATCCCATAGGCGCTTTCGGCGCGCGCGGTATTGGCGAACATTCCGTCATCGGTGCGCCGCCCGCCATCCTCAACGCCATTTACGACGCCATCGGGGTTGACTTCTACGAAATCCCAGTAACCCCCGAAAAAATCAAACAAGCTCTCGAAGCCCGACAGGAAAAGGAGTATGCCTGATATGACCGAGAAAATTTCCTTTACTATCAACGGCGAATACCGCTCCGTCGAAATTGACGAAGAGACGATGGTCATTGATGTGATTCGCGACATGCTGGATTTAACCGGGACCAAGCGTGGCTGCGACAATGCCACCTGTGGAACCTGTGTAATTGTGATGAACGGAAAAGCCGTCAAATCCTGCAATACACCCGCCAGCAAAATGCAGGGGGCAGACATTCTGACCATCGAGGGCATGGCAAAAGGTACGGAATTACACCCCATCCAGAAAGCCATCGCCGAATCAGGTGCGGTGCAATGTGGATTTTGCACCCCAGGGATTGTGATGGAGCTCCATGCCCTGCTGGAAAGCAAACCGGATGCGGGCGAAACTGAACTTGCCAATGCCCTCAATAAACACCTGTGCCGTTGCACTGGCTATGAACCGATCCGCGATGGGGCGCTGATTGCCCAGCAGATTATCCGCGAGCGCATGACCGAAAAAGCCTGAAAATCTAAATCCTGCCCGTACAAACTACGGGCAGGATAATTTAATTTCTACACTCCGGAGGGAACAATGACTTTGGATTACCTGATCAAGAACGCCAAAACCCGCTTTTCAGGAAATGAGCTGGTGCAAATTGGCATCAAGGATGGGAAAATCGCTGCCATCGCACCAAAAATCGAGGGGGACGCAAAGCAGGTTGTGGATGCCGACGGCCATCTGGTGACCGAATCCTTCGTCAATGGGCACCTGCACCTCTGCAAGGTTTACACCCTTTCGATGATGGACGATGAAGCGCTGGGGGCTTATACGGGCGAGGCAATGGGTGGAGCAATGACCGCCATCGAACTGGCTGCCCGGGTTAAAGAAAAATACGATGAATCATGGATTATCGAAAACGTCCGCAAAGCGGTCAAACTGGCCATTCGCTTTGGCAACACCCACATCCGCGCCTTTGCCGATACGGATACCAAAGCCCGCCTTGAAGGGGTAAAAGCCCTCATCCGCGCCCGTGAAGAATTCAAAGGCAAAGTGGAACTTCAAGTGGTCGCTTTTCCGCAGGACGGCGTAGTGCGCGACCCCGGCGCAGAAGATTATGTCGAAGAAGCCCTCAAATTAGGAGCGGATGTGGTTGGCGGCATTCCGTGGATTGAATACACCGATGCCGATGCACAGGAACACATTGACCGTATGTTTGCCCTGGCAAAGAAGTACAACAAACCTGTTTCGATGCTGATTGACGATGCCGGCGACCCCACCCTGCGCACACTGGAAATGCTGGCGGTCAAGACTATCAAAGAAGGCTGGGAAGGGCGTGTAACCGCCCAGCACGCCCGCGCCATGGCCCTTTATCCGGAACCCTATTACCGAAAGATCGAATACCTGCTCAAACGCGCCCAAATTGGCGTGGTTTCTGACCCGCAGACCGGCCCGCTTTATGCCCGCGTCAAGTCGCTCTACAAAGCCGGCGTGCGCATTGCTCTCGGGCAGGATGACATTGCCGATGCCTACTATCCCTTTGGGCGCAACAATATGCTGGAAGTGGCCTTCCTTGCCGCTCACCTGATGTGGATGACCAGCCGCGAAGAATTGGAAATCCTCTACGACCTGATTACCACCAACGCCGCTCTGGCGCTGAATATCCCCAATTACGGCTTGAAAGAAGGTGGCAATGCCGATCTGGTCATTCTCAACGCTAACTCAGTTTGGGAAGCCATCTGGAATCACGAAGCCCCTCTGCACGTCTTCAAAGACGGTGTCGAAATCACCGAAAAATAAAAAGGTTGGGTAAAGCAAGAAAAACGGCGGAGGGTTCAACTCCGCCGTTTTCTTTTGTGTAACAGGTTACGATACTTTGAACTGACCCACCAGGCCGCGCAGCGCAGCCGCCATTTGCGAAAGCGAAACGGCCGCCGAAGTCACATCCTGCACCTGCTGGCTCATCTCGCGTGCCGCAGCGCTGATTTCCTCAATCGAAGCATTGGTTTCTTCATTGATGCTGGCGATCATTTCCATCGCTTCAGAAACCTCACTTGAACTAGCCGACATCTCTTCGGTGGAGGCAATGTTTTCCTCGACCACCGAGGATACCGAATCCATGACATCAATCAACTCGTTCGAAAAACCGGAAATCTGCTTAACAGCGACCGCGATGCCCTCGGCTTGCTGACGCACCTGTTCGATAACCTCTAAAATACGCATCAGGGCTTCATTAGATTGATGGGTTTGTGCCACACCATTTTCAACCTCTTTGGCGCTCAGGCTCATCGCTTCAACGGCTTCATGCACCGTTTTTTGAATTTCGGAAATCAATTCGCCGATCTGGCGGGTTGCCTGGGCTGAACGCTCAGCCAGTTTGCGGACTTCATCCGCTACAACCGCGAAACCCTTACCGTGTTCGCCGGCGCGGGCAGCCTCAATCGCAGCATTGAGCGCCAGCAGATTGGTCTGATTGGCAATATCCTCAATCGTTTCCAGGATGACACTGATCTGCTGAGAGCGGCTGCCCATTTCCTTAACCCGCTCCATCGAGAGATCAACTTTTTCTTTGATCAGCTGCATCCCGTGGATCATCTGATTGAGTGTCTCTGCGCTGTTTTGGGCTACCTGCGCTGCACTGACGGCGTTTTGCGCACCTTCGGTAGCCGTTTCAGCCACACTTTGCATCTTCTCCCCCATCTGATTGGAAACCTGCGATGCAGAAGTGACGGCTCTGGCCTGTTCCTGTGCGCCTTTAGCAACACCATCAATGGCATTCGCCATCTGGTGCACGGAACTGACCGTACGCTGAACCGATTCGGCCTGCTGGGATGACCCCATGGCAATCTGCTGCATAGTTTGGGCAATCTGCTCCGAAGCTACCCGTACCTGTTCGGCAAAATTTGCCAGTTCTGCCGAGGCTTTATCCAGTTCATTCGAGCTTTGAGAGAGACGCAGAACAGTGGACTTGAGGCTGGAAATCATGGTGGAGAAAGCCTGCCCCAAGCCGTCCCGCTCAGAACGCGGCTGGACTGAAAAACTTAAATCTCCTGCCGCCAATCGGTTGGCAACCTCAATCATTTCGGTGAAGTAGCCAATCAAGCGTTGAAAGGCGCGCCCAACCGTGCCCAATTCATCCTTGCGGTGGTAAATGGCTTCCAGTTGCTTCTGCTGGACTTCAGAGAAAGCCAGATCACCATCTGCCAGCTGATCGGCGGCTTTCTCAATCACCCCCAGCGGGCGGGTAATGGTATTGGCAATGAATAAGGCTGATACAAGACTGATAGCCAGCAGAATCAGCGTGGCAATCACGGCTGTGATTAAAGTCTGACGAACCTGCTGAGTTACGCCGGCCGTGCTCATGAATACCGTGATGGTTGCCTGTTCACCCGAACTGGTCTTAACCGGATAAACAACGCGCAATGCATTGGGGATTTCATCTACAACCACCTCGCCGCCGCTCAATGCTTGCTCAACGCTGTTCTCCCAATCGGTACTCAATAGATCGGATTGCGAGAAACCCTGACGAGCGCTGAAAACGACCGGCTGCTCTGCTACTTTAACGGCGACAGCATTGACATCCTTTACGGAAACCGTCTTATCCACCAGGGTTTGCAGGTTCATGCTGCGCGTCACCTCATCCAGATAGGTTGCTTCCACACCCACTTGCACAATGCGCGGGCTGTCCACGCCGGAAACCCCCACATATTTATATAGCTTTGAATCCAGTTCACGCACCTGCGCCGATTGAATCACCTCTCCGTTTTGCTGCTGAATGAGTTGATAGAATACATATGCCTGCGGCTGCTCGTTTGGATCGGGGCTGAAGGCAAAGGGGACATCAAAATTGGAATAAATCACCGTGCCACTATCATCGGTGATCCAGAACTCTTTCAGATCGGTGGTATCTACAATAGCGCGCAGCATGTCCTCAATCTGAGTTTCGCTCAAACCGGCTTTCAATGCTGCATCAATCAAATAGGCCGAGATTCTGGCCTGTGTGACCATTTGCCTGCCAACAATCCGGTCCACTTCCCCCGGTATCCGGTTGGCAAAATCCACCGAATGAGCAAACATTTCTGCCAGCGCCACGGCATTGGAACGGGTCTGTTCCAAAAGGGACTGGCGTGCCTGTGTTACCATCCAGGCCGTATTGACCCCCATTACAAACACCAGAATTAGCGTAATAATCAAAATCAAACGGTCTCTGAATTTCATACTACCTCTCTTGGGTTTATAAAGTTTTGTAAATGTATGACAACCGCAAGATATGATGCCCCGTATTGATGGTTTTGACCATAAGGACGGGGTAAAAGGTGTATAAAAAAGAGATAAATATTTCAAAGAGAAATTCGTGGTATAGTCTGTTTAACCAGAACTACTGCCGGAGGAATCCTGTGGAAAATCGTAAAGATCACCTGCGCAAGATTGTCGTTGAAGCCACCGCCAGTTCGATCGAAAAATGGCGCAAGCAAGTCATTGCCGGGCAGCCCGAAACCGGGCGTATGTTTGCCTTCATCAGTGATGAGGGCAGCTACATTCCCGGCGGTGAAGGCACAGCCCCAACACCCCTGACCTATTTTGTTTCCGGCATGGCGCTTTGACTGATCTCCCATGTGACGCAGGTTGCGTCCAAAAAGAAATTGAACATTCAAAAGGAAATCGTCAAAGTAACCGCCCATTTTCGGGAACAGGGTTCGGTGCTGCGCGGTGATGCCGAAGCATTCTGTGACGGCTTCGAAATCGAAATCCAGGTCGAATCGGGGGAATCCCCCGAAACCATCCGCGACCTGATTTGCCTTGCACGTCAAATGTGTTTTACAGAAGTAGCGCTGAGTGGTCAAACCCCTATTACTCTCAGCGCGAGTTTGAACGGCGCTCCGCTTGATCAGCCTTAATCATCCCTATTAATGGTTTTTCTTCCAAACTTAAACGCCGCGAGAGTTATCGAAAGGCAATTTATGCCATAATAAACTCAAAGTCACAAACCTTTGTCACCTAACGCCGGCAAGTTTCACGAGGAAAAACATGAATCAAATCTTTTATCCGCGCAGTCTGGTTGTCGTCGGGGTCTCCGACAAAGCAGATAACCTTGCCCGCCATATCGCCAACAATTTGATCGAGTTTGGTTATCAGGGAGAACTTTACTTACTTGGACGAAATGAAGGTTACACCTTAGATCGTCCCATTTATAACTCCGTAAAACAATTACCGGCTGGGCTGGATTTAGCCATCATCCTCACTCCGGCGGCAACGGTGCCGGGTTTACTGGATGAATTAGGCGCTCATGGAATTCGTTATGCTGTGATCGAATCGGCTGGTTTCAGTGAATTTTCAGAAGAAGGCGCAAAATTGGAGAAGAAGATTCACCAGATTGCCCAAAAATGGGGTATGCGCCTCATTGGCCCAAATTGCATCGGCATCATCTGCACGGAAAGCGGCATTTGTACCATTTTTGTCCCAACCGATCCACAGGAAATCCGCCCAGGCACAATTTCGCTGGTTTCTCAAAGCGGCGGTGTGGTTTTGACCTGCATTGACATGCTTGCTGCAGCCGGATTGGGCATCTCCAAATCGGTCAGCGTGGGTAATAAAGTTGACCTTAAAGAAAGTGATTACCTGGCCTATCTGGTCAATGATCCGGCTACACAGGTTATTCTGCTCTACCTCGAAAGTATTGTAGAAGGCCGGCAACTGGTAGAACTGGCTGCTCAATCTCCCAAACCGATCATTGTCTATAAATCGAATACCAGTCAGGCCAGCGCTCAAATAGCTCAATCACACACTGCAGCACTGGCAAACGATGAAGGAATTGTCAATGCCGCCTTTCGCCAATTTGGGATTACCCGTGCAATGACCTTTCGGGAAATGATGATCTACAGCAAAGGGTTTGTGCTTCCGCCGGTGCGCGGCAACCGTCTGGCAGTATTCTCACGTTCCGGAGGTCATGCCATCATAGCCGTAGATTGTGCCAGTCAGTTTGGGTTTGAGCTGCCGCCTTACACTGATGAATTGATCGAAAAAGCGCAGCCTTTCTTTCGCGTCAACGTAATTGAACGCATGAACCCGCTGGATTTAGGCACCGTTTTTAACTTTGAAGCCTATCCTGTCCTGATCGAGGAAGCCATCCGGCTCAATCAAGCGGACGCCATTTTGCTGATTTTCAACTACCGCCGCGAAACGATTCCGATTGCCCGCGAGGTTGCCGAAAAAATAAAGTCCCTCAGTCAGCAGCATCACATCCCCGTTGCGCTTTGCTACTTCACCGAAACCAGTGAGTTTAACTATCTGGAACAAAATTTGGGCTTTCCAATTTTCAGCGAAGTCTATGAAGCCATTCAGGCGCTGGCTGCCTCTCGTGATCATTACCGCCGCCTCGAACTGCTCCGCACCGCTCCAACATCTGCCATATTCTTGCCAAATGACGCCCAAAGCAAAGCCGATTGGGTCATCAGTCGCAAGTCTTCCGCTTTGCTAGCGCTGGATCAGGCCATGCAGGTGTGTGAGTCCTATGGTTTACCGGTAGCGCCATGGGCAAAAGTTTACAATCTTTCGCAGGCTGTTGAGGTATCCGCGCGCATTGGTTACCCGGTCGTGGTCAAGGCCATCTCTGAACAGGTGACGCATAAAACTGATGTTGGCGCTGTTGCACTGAATATCCCCGATCAAGTCCTGCTGGCTTCCGCTATGTTGGAAATGGAACAGCGTTTCAGCCAGCAAGGGCTTGAACCGCCCGAACAATTCCTGATTCAGAAAATGTTGAACGGTGGCAAAGAGATGATTCTGGGCGCCAAACGCGATCCTTCCTTTGGCCCTGTCCTGTTGTTGGGTCTAGGTGGTATTTACGCAGAAGCCCTGCAAGATATCGCCATCCGCCTTGCGCCCGTAAGCCGCGCAGATGTTGAAGAAATGCTGAATGAGCTGCGCGGCGCACGCTTACTGCGCGGAATTCGTGGTCAGCCGCCCGCCGACCGCGCTGCACTGGTGGATGCCATGCTGCGCCTGTCTCAATTGATGATGGATTGCGAGGAAATTCTGGAAATTGACCTCAACCCTGCCCTGGTATTTGAACACGGCCTGCAGATCGTAGATGCGCGCATTGTTTTGAAAACTTGAAAAACAGGGCTTACCTGCTCAACGGTAAGTGGAATTGACGAACCTCCCGCACCGGCTGCAGGATATCCAGCATCTCTGCGGCAGCCTGCATAACCAGCCGTGCGTAGCGATTCCAGTCTAACTCATTGGCGCCGGGGGGTGTAACACTGACCCCCTGCCGGCTAAACCAGAAAAAAAGCCGCATACCGGCGCGCACTGCAACCCCCTGTGACTGTAACTGTCGGGCGGCCTGTGCTGCTGCTGAAGGACGGCGGAAAGATTGCGGGTCTCGGCTGAGTTTAACTGCCATTTGCAGCACATCCGCTGCCACTTGCCGGCGCTGCAACAACCTCACCCGCTGGTTGACGAGCGCCCATGCCTCCCTCCAACGTTCACGGGGATCATCCGCCTGCGCCAGACACTGCAAAATATCCAGTTGTGTTTCGGCTACATACTGGCAGGTATCATGCCGACGCATGGCTATACCGCGGTATTTCAATGTGCCATCCTCAAAAACGCCAAAATAGCGGTTTGCAACTGGGATGCGCCGGTCACGTCGTGCCGGCAGAAACACCAGCCAGCGGTACACCCCTTCGAGGGTAACTCCAATGCCGGTCTGTTGCTGAATTTGCTCGACCAGCGGGATAAAATCTTGCTCACTCTGCGCTCCTTCCCGCTGCACAAACAGGCTGTCCACATACATGTGCAGTACGCTGAAGCCCATTTCTTCGGCGCTTTCTTTTGCCTGCAATAGCAGTTCGCGGCTGATGGCGGTTACCGCCTCATGCGACTCCACCCGCCCAAAGCGGGCATTTTTGTACCCCAAATACCCAAAACACACCACCAGCAGCCATTTGAGCGCGGTTTGGCGGGCTTTCAACTCGCTGACGCGGCTGTCGCGCCGATCGAGCGTACGCAGGCAGTGCTTGAGCGCCAACCGCTTGACCAGCAGCGGTTGCAGGGTGCGTGGAATCAAGCCGGCTGGCGCATCCTTTTTATTCAACGTTTCGGGCGATATGTTGTAGCGCACCATAATAGCAGGGTACATCGAAGCAAAATCCAGCTCGGCCGCATGGCAGTGCACCCCCACCAGCGGCTGATAGACCATCCCGCCGCGGTCATAGCGAATCAATCGGCTGAGGGTGCGTGCCGACTCGGCTTGCTGTTTGACCGCCGGGATCAGCACGCCGTCCTGCAAGGCAGTTTGCATCTGCATAGCGGTAATTCCGGCGCCGGGTGATTTTCGCACCCCTTCCTGCACACCCAAACCGCTTACCCGCGCCAGTTCCAGCGCGCCCGCCAGCCCAATCTCCCCAAACAGGGCAGCATTGCAACGGTCAATGTGCCAACGCCCAAACAGCAGTGCCTGCGCTCCGCGGTAAAGCACCTGTCCGTAAGCAAACAGGCTGCGCTCACGGCGGAATTCAACTTTCATCTGTTCGTCGCGGTTGGGGTTAAACAAGGGATCTGTTTCGCTTAAGAAGGGGAACAGCCAGGTATCCCCGTAGCGGGTCAGAATCACATCCGGGTCGTAAATCCGCAGCAGCGCCTGCAAGTTGACCAGAAATGCCCGCAGCGGTTGCAGGCTAAAGCGATAGCAGCGTTTTGCACAGCGAATCACGATCTGCTGCGGCGGATGGAGTGCCGGGTCTTGGTCACAATCTATTTCCATCAAGCGCAGGGGCGGCAGCGAAGGCTGCATCTCCCATGCCGATTCGAGTGGCTGCAATCCCACTAGTTGCTGCCCATCCGTTTCAAAGCGGCAGCGCCCCACCAGCGACACCTTTGTTCTGGCAACAAAGCGCACCGAGAGCGGCAAGTCGGCATCGTAGTAGTCCAGTCCCGGAAAAGCCTGCGCCAGGCGGCGGTACACTTCTGGCAGCCGGCCCGGCAGATCCACCGTTACTGCCAGCACCGTGCGTTCTCCCTCAAACAGGTCACGGCGCACCTGCCGCGAACAGCCTGCACCGCGCCCTTGCAGAAATCGCCACGCCTGTCGCAGCACAGACGGGTTACCAGCCACGCAAAACGTGACCGGAAACGCCATCGTTAATAACCAGCGCTGCCCGTCCTCGCTTATCAGCCAGCACACCAGTTCGCCGCTTGGGCGGGTGTAAACATCCATCAGCCAGCCAATTTTTTCAACTTTTCCCATCACGCAAGCGCACCAGATCCTCCTGTAAAATGCTGATCTCCTGCTGCAAAGCAGCAATCTGGCGCGCCTGCTCGACCAGCATTGCCAGCAGGGCTGACTCAAAGGGCAGTAACGCGCCGCTGGCTGAGATGGCTGCCACATGACGGCGGGCGGATGCCAGCAGCCCATCCAGCAGAGCCTGATCGCTGCGCCGCAGCGTGCGCCGAAAACTTTGCAGCATGGCTTCGGTTTCATTCAACTGACAGGTAACGGTTGGAACAGTGCGCCCCATTGTTTTACCCCTTAAACAGAGATGGCTGAACAAAGGACGAAGACGTCTGCGGCTCAACAAAAAGCGTATCTGCTTTTTTACAAACCATCTCCTGTAAAAAGCGCCGTTGGGATGTAGGAGAAGAAATCAGCAGAATGAAAACCGGCGCATGATTTTGCAAGCGGTCAATCTGTTGCAGGCAGCGCTGGATCAGCCAGCGCGCTGACCCAACCGCCAGCGTTTCATCGTAGAAAGTTGCCAGCAGGTCAAGAATGACCAGCGGCGAAGTAAGAGCGGGGGTACTTTCCAACAGCGTCAACATTTGATAGGCAGTGAAGGCGCGCCGAATCAGCAGCCGCTGACTGAGCAGATCGAGGCGCGTGGTACGCTCGCGCAGGGCACGCGCCAGCGGATAAGCCTGTAAACGGTTACCGCCGTCGAACACCAGCACCCTACCGCGCAGCGCCAGTTCAGCCAGCAGAGAGGTAGCCGCATCGCTCAGCCTGTCGCGGCTGCCCGCCAACACACATATCCCTGCCGAAACACTCGTCAAAAGCATCATCGTTTTGATATTAAGCCAGAACTCATGCTGATTCCATCCCCCGCCAGGGGAGAAAAACGGTGATTTTGGGGTTAATCCGCTGGGTAAAATTCAGAAGCGCGTACCAATGTCTACATTCGGGGGACAGGAGAAGCGGAGTTTCACTTAAGAGAGATAATCATTCCAACCACTTCAGGGTTGACAAATCCTGCTCTGGTGCAATCCAATGAGCCGATTGAGTTTAATGGTAAAGTATATACGGTGTATCAAATCAATGAAGCTGGAACAAGTTTTTGGGACGTGACCTTTGCTAAAGCAGGTGAGATCTGGCTTTCTACACTGTTTGAGTCACCCCAACAACAATGGCTGTTAAGCGATTCTGTGACCGCCAAAGCCGAGCCTGAACCCTTCGTAGGAGCATCCCAGGTATGGGTCTTTTATAATGTCATTGAAGGAGATAATCCCCTGACGGCCAAATGGCATCTCTATCGGGCAGAAACTCCCATTCATTAGAAAAAGGCTATGAAGCGAAAACACTTCCTGTTACTTGGTTCTCTTCTTATCTTTCTCGCCCTTGCGTGCAGGTTTTCTCCTCCTGAATCCCAGCCTGCCGCACCTTCACCTTCCATGCAGCCTGTTGAAACGGCAACCAGTTCGCCCCCACCCGCTTTACCAGCCGGTGAAATCAGCCGAACCATAATTCATGATGGCAGAGAACGCAGTTACATCCTGTATGTACCCACCTCGCTCAACTGGAATCAACCGCCTGCATTGGTGTTCGTCTTTCATGGCGGAACAGGCAATGCGCAAAATGCCATTCAGATGACCGGCTTTCATCAAGTGGCCGATCAGCACGGTTTTCTTGTGGCTTACCCCAACGGCACAGGCCGCCTGAGCGACGATAAACTACTGACCTGGAACGCCGGTAACTGCTGCGGTTATGCCTATGAAAAAAAAGTAGATGATGTTGGTTTTGTTCGCGCAATTGTAACAGACCTGGAGACGCTGATAAACCTTGATCCAAAGCGCATCTACGCAACCGGTATGTCGAACGGTGCACTGCTCTCGCATCGGTTGGGTTGTGAGGCCAGCGACCTGTTCGCCGGGATTGCGCCGGTGGCTGGGACGCTTAATACCATTCCCTGTAACCCTTCCCATCCGATTTCCGTCATCATGTTTCATGGCACGGAAGATCAGCACATTTTGTACAACGGCGGCGCAGGTCCTCAGCCCCGTCTCAGCGTGGATTTTACTTCGGTACAAGATTCGGTGGAGTTTTGGACAGCCTTCAACAATTGCGCTTCTCAGCCTCAACTGACCACGTTTGATGACATTCAGCACCAGATTTGGAGCGGTTGTGCGGCTTCCACATCTGTGGAACTCTACACGATCATCGGTGGCGGACATGCCTGGCCGGGAGGACGTTCATCAGGCCGTCCAGATGCGGACCAGCCCACGAAATCTATTTCCGCCTCTGATCTTATATGGAAATTTTTTGCCACACACCCCAAACCGTAACCGCTTAGTCTCCGAAAACAATTTACTCCTTTTTTATTTCAGGGAATGGCTGGTTGGCTGCATTCCTTAGGGCTCTGCTACGGTAGGAGCAGATTTTCAAGTTCCGTTCAACCCCTTCCAGAACGAAGCGTATTGGTAAATTGGCGGTTTTTGGCACGCTCCGGATCGATATCTTTTGTAAATTGAGCTTCCAGCTCGATAAGGTCAGGTTCGCGTTGCAGTGGAGGTGCGGGAGGCTTTTCAAGCCCAAACCTTACTCCCGGCAATAAACACAAAATCACGAGTAATACACCACAAATGAGGTAAACCAAATGATTGAGAATTGGTGTTCCCCAAAGCAAAATTTGCAATCCAAGCCACAAAATGAGCAGAACACTTTGTACCAGAGCCGCAGCCCAGGCCCAACTCAAGCGCTGCCATATTCCATAGGTTATCACCAGCGGAACTTACGCCCATTATCGCTATTAACAGTAAACCGGGGATGACGAAATCGATAATCGGCAAGTTTCCTAATATTTTGGCTGATAACCCCATCTCTGCCCTGTTTGGATCAATTAGTAGTGTAGTGCCTTCAATCAAACCACCCAGTCCAAGCAGGACAAGAAAAATCATCAATCCATAGCGTGCAATTTTTGTAATCATAATATTTCCTCACAGTCATACATCATCCGTCCTGTAAAAACCCAAAAAAAGATGGTAGAAAATTTTTCAAGATCCCTGTTGTGCCAATTAACAAACGATCGAGGGAAGAAAAAACATCTCGCCCCGCCATTAAAGATACAACTTTTCGCAGACACATCAAACTCACCAGGAAAAAACCTACTTCTTTTTATTTTGCATCAAGGTATCTGGTTTTTGTCAAGACACAATGAAACCGCCATCGCTATATGGTGCGTAAACATTGGCGAAACCTGCTTCACCAATCTTTTTCTTTTAACATCTTCCTTTTTTCTATTATAGGGAGTGTTAGGCGATTCTCTGTATCTATTAAATTAAGGTTTTGTTAAGGTTTTCGCTCGAAATGTAGGTTTATGTAGTGCAAGAAGGATTCGAATGGCATCCCTCGATGGGACGTTCGACCAATCTGACAGCAGTGGGTCCGCAAGGGTTCGAATGGCATCCCTCGATGGGACGTTCGACCAATCTGACAGCAGTGGGCCCGGCAGGATTCGAACCTGCGACCAAGCGGTTATGAGCCGCGCGCTCTGCCGCTGAGCTACGGGCCCCGGCGGCATTGGCTTGCCTTGCAGCCAAATTATATCACATTGACATTTCGCTGCGAGTAAAATGATAAGCAAATAACCGCTGGCTAACCCAGCCGCTTCGCCGCCCAACAGGCCGCCCCAATCACCCCGGCATGATCTCCCAGCCGCCCCGGCACAATTTCCACCTGTTCAACCGGCATGATGTGCACCCGCTCGCGCATCGTTTTTTCCATCGGGTCAAGTAGCAGCCGGCCGGCATGAGCAACCCCGCCGGTCACAATAATCCGCCGAGGGCTGACCGAGGCACACAAGCTGGAAGCCGCTACCCCCAAATAAAAGCCGGCCTGTTGGTAAATCTCACAGGCAATCTCATCTCCTTTCAGAGCCGCTTCTGCAATCAAAGCAGGAGTGATGGCGTTCAGGTCATAATCACACAACTCGCCGATTTTGGTGGTCAGTCCCTGTGCAACAGCCTTCATACCCATTGCCGCAATCGCCGGCCCGGAAGCAAACGCCTCAAGACATCCGTAATTACCACAGCCGCAACGCGGGCCGTTGAAATCAATCACCATGTGGCCCAGTTCACCAGCCGTTCCCCCAATCCCCAAATGCAATTGGCCGTTAATCACCAGGCCGCCGCCAATACCGGTACCAATTGCCAGCACCGCCACCGTATCCACACCCTGACCGGCTCCAAAACGCCACTCCCCAAAGGTGATCGAACGCACATCATTCAGCAGTGCAACCGGTAAGCGGGTTTTTTGTTGCAGTACATCTCGCAGGGGCACATGCGGCCAGGTACCGGGCAGGTTGGGCAGGAATAGCGTTTCACCCTTTTCAAGGTCAAGCACGCCCGGCACGCCAATACCAATCCCGCCTATATTCTCTGTTACCAGTCCGGCAGTCTCAATCATCGCAAGAAATAAATCTGCCATGCGCTGCATTACCGCATCATGCCCTTCGCGTGCCAACGTCGGAACGCTTTGTTGAAAGAGGACATGACCGGTTTCCACATCCACCACTGCCGCACGCAAGTTGGTTCCGCCCAAGTCACAGCCAATATATCGCTTCATAACTATTTCTTCTGAAATTGATTATTCAGGAGAGCTGTGCCCGACAGGCCAACACTCGCCGGGCACAGCCTTGACCAGATTGAGATTAGTGGATATAGGGTTTCAACACATCTCGCGCAAGGTAAAATCCGCGCTTGACCAGCTCTTCGCTGCCTTCAAAGACTCGATCCTCATGTTCAATGCTGACGACATAATCATAGCGAGCCGCTGTCAACGCTGCAAAGAACTTCCCCCAATCCATATCGCCCAGACCGGGTAAACGCGGCACCTGCCAGCCCATGCCTTGTGAGAGTACCCCGTGATTGTAAAGCCCTTCGCGGTCAATATGCAGATCCTTGGCATGAACATGAAAGATTTTAGCGGCAAATTCGCGTACAACCCGCTCATAGTCAATCATTTGCAACACCAGATGAGAGGGATCAAGATTTAAGCCGAAATTGTCTTCCGGAATAATCTCCCACATCCTTCGCCAGATGGCCGGTGTGCTGGCCAGGTTATTACCACCCGGCCACTCATCATACGAGAAAATCATCGGGCAGTTTTCAATGGCAATCTTCACCCCTCGTTCCTTTGCATATTGCACAATCGGCGGCCAGATTCGCGCATAATCTTCCAGATTCTGCGGCACAGTTTTGTTTTTATCCTTCCCGATGAATGTACCCACCACGCCGACTTCCAGCAAAGCCGCCGCATCAATCACCTTTTTAAGATGGGCAATCACTGTTTCGCGGTGCTCAGGATCAGGATGCAGGGGATTGGGATAGTAACCTAAGGATGAGATCATCAAGCCATAGCCTTCCAGCATTTTGCGAATCTCTCTGGCTTTGGCTTGATCCAGCTGGACAACATCAAGATGGGTCACCCCCGCATAACGGCGGGTGGCTTTTTCGTGCGGCCAGCAGGCAATTTCAATCGCCTGAAAACTGCTCTCTGCCCCCCAACGGGCAACCTCTTCCAGCGTACTGCCGGGCAATGCGGCGGTAAAAAATCCCAGTTTCATCGTTCCCTCCATTTCAAATTAGACTTTGGTCCAGACTTTTTCTTTGGCACTGCGTTCGATGGCTTCACACAATTGCATTTCGTAGTGACCATCGGCAAAAGTTGGAAAATCAGGGGTCTTGCTGTAATCCCCGTTCAGGATATAGGTGTACACCTTATGGTAAAGTTGTTTGAAAGTATCCGGGAAACCCTCATTATGACCACCCGGATAGGAAGTTACCGCGCGAGCTTCGGGTGAAAGCAGCGCCGGGTCTTTCATGATAATCTGATTGGGTTGAGTGCGATGACCCACCCACAATTCATTGGGGCGTTCCGAATCCCATGCCAGCGAGGATTTTGAGGCATTAATCTCAAAAAACAGGCGGTTTTTTCGCCCCGAACAAACCTGCCCCACTGTTAAGACACCCCGCACATCATTCTCAAAGTGCAGCAGAATCGTTGCATAATCCTCCGTAAAGATGGGTTGATCCACGTAATCTTCTGGCTGGAGAATCTTACCTGTGTAAGTTTCGACCGGTTTGGCAGGTTTCTTGCGCACCGGATGCATGGTTTTGAAATCCGCAAATACTTCGACTACACGCAATCCGGTTATAAAAGTGATTAAATCCAGCCAGTGCGATCCAATATCACCCACCGCGCGCAGCGTTCCGCCCAATTCTGGTTCAAGCCGCCAGTTCCAATCCGTTGGGAATAACAGCCAATCCTGCAAATACGAACCTTGCAGAATGAACAAATCCCCCAATTCACCACTCTGCACCATACTGCGCGCCTGTTGAACCAGAGGATACATGCGGATGTTGAAATTCACTGCATTGACTTTACCGCTTTCCTTTGCCAGCTGCACCAGTTCCGCCGATTCGCGGGTATTCATTGCCAGCGGTTTTTCACAGACCACATGTTTGCCAGCCAGCAGCGCCGCTTTGGCGTGAGGATAATGGAGATAATTGGGGGTCGCCAGATGGACAACCTGAATATCCTCGTCCTTCAGCATTTCCTCCAGCGAGCCGTAAATGCGCGGAATACCCATTTCGGCTGCCTTCTGTTGCGCTTTTTCGCGGGTATTCTCAGCCAAACCAAGCACGGTAATCCCGTTACGGCGCAGGGCTTCGATGTGAGCAGGCCCAATGAAACCAGTACCGGCAACCCCAACGCCTATCGTGGATTTGCTTTGTTGCGGTGTCATAATCATCCTCCCCTGTCAGTACTCCCCGCCGATTTTCACTTCACCGGCAGAGGTTTGTTCACCAGCCAGACGTGCTTTGAAGTCATCCAGAATCTTCGCGGTTGCTGTGGCTCCGCAACGGGTTACCCCGGCTTCAATCACTGCCAGCAGCGCATCCAGTGTCCGCACCCCGCCAGCCGCTTTGATCTGCACTTTCTCACTGACCGAGCGTCGCATCAAACGCAGATCCTCCAGGGTTGCCCCGCCGGGGGCAAAGCCGGTCGAAGTTTTCACCCAATCGGCACCCGCTTTTTCAGCCAGCTGACATCCGCGCACTTTCTGCTCATCCGTCAGATAGGCATTCTCCAGAATCACCTTGACTTTTACCCCACGCGCATGAGCCACATCACATACGGCCTTAATGTCCTGGAAAACAAAATCATCATTGCCGGAACGCAGATCGCCAATGTTGAGCACCATATCCAGCTCCACCGCCCCGTCATCCATGGCGCGCTGTGCTTCGGCTACCTTGATCTCAGTAACGCTGCTGCCGTGCGGAAAGCCAATCACCGTGCTGACCAGCACATCCGAGTCTTTCAATTGCTCGGCTGCCAACCGCACATGACAGGGTTTGACACACACGGTCGCCACGTGGTAACGGGCTGCCAGTTGACATCCTTCAATCACCTCCTGAGAAGTTAACTCCGGACGCAACAATGAATGGTCGATCACCTTGGCCAATTGTTCATAAGTGATTGTTTTCACATCGATGGCTGTCATGATACCTCCAATAAAGATTTAGAATTTTCGCCACAAATCAATTGGTTTTTCAACCTGCGGCGGATTGTACGGAAACTCAATCCGTCGGCCTTCTCCGGCGGATTGATAAGCAGCATACAAAATTTTCAGCACTTCGCGCCCGTCTTCCCCGGTTTCAATTGGTTCTTCTTTTCCAAGCACGCAATTGACAAAATGCTGCATCTCCTGCGGGAAGCCATAATTCCAGACCTCCTCGAACATGGTAAACGTCCAGCCGCGGGTCGTACCGGCTTTTTCCACGGCATAACCGTACCCTTCCTGGCTGTAAGTCCACAACGAACTTCCCTTTAACAAATCGGCGCGGGTGTTGCCTTTTGTGCCATAAATCTCACAGCGGTCATCCACGCCGCCGCCTTTTGCCCATGAATTTTCGGCAATGTTGATCTTGTTGCCCTCGTACTCGATCACCATAATCGAGTGATCTTCACCTTTGGTGCGGTTATGATGGACAAACGTGTTGCAATAAGCGGTAACGCTTTTGACTTTGGGTTTACCAAACACCCAGCGTCCGTATTCAACCGAGTGACAACCCATATCTAACAGCACACCCCCACCCGAAAGGTTCACATCCCAGAACCAGGGCATGTGTGGTCCGTCATGTTCCTCGGATTGTTTGACCAGGAACGGTTCACCCAAAGCACCTTCTTCAATCAGCTGCTTTGCGCGTACATACTTGGGCGCAAAACATAATTCCTCAGCATACATCAGCAGGACACCCGCTCTTTGAGCAGCCTCAATCATCTGGTCAGCCTCTTCTAGCGTCTTGCAGAGCGGTTTTTCGCAGATGATGTGCTTTCCGGCCGCCGCTGCATCCAGCGCAGCCTGACAGTGCAGGTAATTCGGGATAGCTATCGTGATCACATCAATTTCTTTCATCTTCAACATCTCACGATAGTCATTGAACGCATTGGGGATGCCATGGGTTCTGGCAAATTCCCCTGCCCGATTTGGGGAGGCCACAGCTACTACTTCTGCATTGTGAACATAATGCTTGAAAGCATGTGCATGGATATCGCTGACGAATCCAGCCCCAATCATGCCAACCTTAACTGTCTTAGTCATGGCTTACCTCCTGAAGTGAGAAAATTTACTGTCTGAAACCGCGCTGCCTGCCATAAATTGAAATCATGACCAGCAGCGTTGCACCCAAAACCATCCTGCGCACGGAATCGGGCATTTGCATGGTTGTCAACAGGCTGGTAATCAAGGTCAGCACGATGGCACCCGCCATTGTGCCCCAATAACTGCCTTTACCTCCCGAAAGCAAAGTGCCACCCACTGCCACGGCTGCGATAGAAGGAAACAAGAACGGCTGTCCCAGCGCAATGAACACCACACCCGTATTGCCTACCACCAGAAATCCACCAAATCCAGCCAGTGCACCTGCCAGCGAATACACCGCCAGATTGGTTGCGGTTACATTGACTCCGGAAAGCTTGGCAGTCACCCGGTTAACACCGATTGCAAACAAATGCTTACCAAAAGTTGTTCGTTCCAATAACAGCCACATCAGAATCCCAAAGATAATCCAGATGATGATGGCATTGGGTATTGGAATACTGGAAGAGAATGGACGGGCGATCAAGCGCGTCATAATGGGAGCCACTTTTCCGCTCACATTGCCGTGATTAATGATAATGATCAGGCCGGTCACCACACCGGACATACCCAGCGTCATTACAAATGGAGATATTTTTAAGAAAGTAATCCCCAATCCGTTCACGAAACCGATCAAAGCGCCTACCGCCAATGAAATCAGCAATGCCAGCAGGACTTTATCATCCTCTCCTTTCACGGTGACGTAGGTAAGGATTGCCGTTAAAGTCACCACCGAACCCGCCGAAAGATCAATCCCTTCAAAACCGCTGATGATGACCAGTGTCTGGCCGGCTGCAATCACCCCCAAAAACACCGCCAGCCGCACAATGTTGGTAGCCTGAGCAATGGCAACATTTATATCATTGCCAAAACCGTTTGGCAAAAACCCCGAAAGCAGGAAAAGGATGATTGCAAGCAAAATTGCTGCAACAGGAGGTGAAATACTCAACCTTCTCATAATTTTTTCCTCCGCAGCAGATTGATCATACCGGGAGCCGCCAGCGCCACCACAATGATGGTTGCCTTGACAAAAGTCTCCCACCAGGTATCAATCCGCGAAAAGGAAATAATGTTTTGAATAATCCCCAGCGTAATCGCACCCACCACCGGGCCTGCCACTCCCCCAACACCGCCGCTCAAGGCGGTACCGCCAATAACGACGGCTGTAATGGAAGTCAACGTCATCGGCACACCGATTTCGGCATTCCCCGAACCGCTCAACATCGTAATGGCAATCCCCGCCAGTGCTGCCATGAACCCGGAAACCACGTAGGTACTGAAAAGCACCCAGGTTACCGGAACAGCTGTTTCATAAGCCGCTTCGGCGTTCCCCCCAACCGCATAGAGGTAATTCCCAAACCGGGTTGATCGGATGTACATCCAAATCACCAGCACGACCGCAATCACATAAAAGGCGAGCGGCAAACCCAAAGGCGTTGTGTTTCGGTACACGTTAGCAATATCGGCTGGAATGCCGCCGCCCGGGTTTGGTAGGATGAACAAAGCAAAACCGACGTACAGGAAACTGGTAGCATAGGTGGTAATAATCGGTTGTAAGCGCAGGAAAGCAATGAAGAAACCATTGATCGCCCCCGCCAGTATACCCGCTGCCAGCGAAACTAAAACATACGCCCACATTTTTTCCGGCGATCCGTTCAATCCAACCTGCGTTGCCAGAATGGTGTTAACAATCGAAACGATTCCACCCACTGAAATATCAATACCTCCGCCCAGAATCACAACGGCCTGCCCGGCAGCCAGTAAAATCATTGGCAGGAAAACCCGCATGTTGCTGTTCAAAGTATCGCGGGCGAACATGTTGGGCTGTAAGATAAAGTTGATGATCAGTGCCACAACCAGTAAGAGGATGGCAAAGAAGGCGGGATAGCGGTTCATCATTTCATCCCAGGAAAACCTTTTCATGCCCCACCTCCGTTGGAAACGCCCATGCTGGCAGCAATCAGATTTTCCTTGGTCAAAGAAGCGCCTTTCAGTTCAGCGCGAATTTTTCCATCATGAAGCACAATCACCCGGTCACATAGCCCAATCAATTCATCATCATCGCTGCTGTAAAACAAAATGGATTTCCCTTGCTGTGAAAGATCGGTCAGCAAAGCATAAAACTCGGCTTTGGTGTTGACATCCACCCCCTTGGTCGGGTCATCCAGCAGGTAACAATCCGGATCACGCAACAGCCATTTTCCAATAACCACCTTTTGGGCATTACCGCCCGAAAGGCTGCTGACCGGAGCCATCAAGCCAGACATGACCAGACTCAGCCTTTCACTGATTGCCAGTGCATCCCGCTTTGCAATTTTCATTTTGAGCGGGAATCCGTATTTTTGCCATGATGGCAGTAAAAAATTTTCCAGTATCGATCGTATATAGAGCAACCCTTCCTTCGCCCGATCACCCGGCACAAGCGCCAGTTTTTTCTGCATCGCCTGGCGGGGATGCTTGAACCGCACGACTTCACCCTTAATTCGAACCGTACCCTGGTAGGGAATATCCCCAAATAATGCCAGCAGTAAATCTCGCTGGCCTTGCCCCTGTAAACCGCCAATTCCCAGCAATTCTCCCTGCTTAACCTTCAGGCTGATTCCACGCAGGGTTTCGGTAGTCAGATTTTCAACTTCTAAGTAAACTTGATGATCCACTCCGTTTGTTTCTTCAGCAGCGGCTGCTTTAGTGAACTGAAAGACCTTTTCTTTTTCGGTCATCAGTTGAATCAAATCTTTCTCCGTTATATCTTTGATGTCCCCCTGCCCAACCGTTTTACCATTCCGCAGGACACTATAACGATCTGCTATTCGGAAAATTTCTTCCATGCGGTGAGAGACAAAAACGATTGCTTTACCTTCTTCTTTCCAGCGCTTTACCAGTTCAAACAAACGCTCCACCTGACGGCTATCCAGACTGGCGGTTGCCTCATCCAGAATCAAAATGTGTGGATTGAGGCTGACGGCTTTCAAGATTTCTACAATTTGTTTTTCGTCCGGATGTAAATCGGATACAAGCGTTTCCGGTCGTAAATCGGCTTTGAAGGTTCCGCTGAACAGATCCAGCAAAGCTTCCGTTTTTTCCCTCATCACTTTGCGGTCAATCATCCCGTTGGGTTTCAGCGGTTCGCGCGTCAGCCAGATATTATCCGACACCGTCATTTTCGGGACCAGACTGAGTTCCTGAAAGACGGTAGCTATGCCCATCTTGCGAGCTGCCTGCGGGGAAGAGAAGCGCACGGGTTTACCATCAAGGAGTAGTTGTCCTCCATCGAGGACAACTACTCCGTTGATGACCTTACTCATCGTGCTTTTGCCGCTTCCATTTGCCCCGATCAGTGCAACTACTTCACCTGAATGAATATCCAGGTTCCCGTCAGAAAGCGCAACCACACCCCCATAACGCTTGACTATATTGCGGGCAGAAAGCGACACACTCATAGTTTATTTCAAGAAGAAGGTATTCAGAACTTCCTGATCGGTCATGATGCCGTCCAGCAGGTAGGCATCCGGCTTATCCTTGCAGATGTCCAGCCCTTGCTGCAGGTTTGCTTTGGTAATGACAATCGGTACCGGGATGACGAACGACAATCCATTCACACCACCCAGTTTGCTCTTGTCCACCTGCTTGCCCAGCAGCATGTTCACCGCAATCCGCAATCCAGTCGGCGATACACCCGGCGGATTGGCTACCGCAATCGTCTCAAAGTCCGGGCGATCCTTCAACACCTGCTCCCACAACTTCAGGAACTGGCAGCGGCCTTCACCTACACCCACCGGGAACTTCGCCGGATTGGCCGCAATCACCGCCTGCAACGCACCAATCGCCATCCCGTCCTGTGTCCAGTACCCATCCAGATTCGGGTACGCCGCCAGGAAGTTCGACATCACCTGCTGACCCGTCGCTTCATCCCATTTGCCGGTATCCTTCGCCAGCACCTTGATGTCCGGGTACTGCGACAACACCTCGTCCACCCCTTCCATCCGCGCTACATTCGCCGGATGTCCGGGGAAACCTTCGATCAGCACAATGTTGCCCTTGCCGCCCAATTTCTCGGCCAGCCATTTGGCGCTCGTCTTCGCCCATTCCTTCTGGTCAATGCCCACGTTGTACACGCCCGGCACATTCAACTCCTGATCCACCGAGATCACAATGATCCCCTTGCTCACCGCTTCCTGCAGTGTCGCATTCAGACCATTTACATCACTCGGATTGACCAGAATCGCGTCCACTCCCTTCGCCATCAGATTCTGCAATTGCTGAATCTGACCGGCTACGTCCGTATCCGCGCTCTCGATCACCAGCTCGGTCGTCAACCCTTTGTCCATGTACTCCTTGTTGACTTCGATCAACTCCGCTATCATCTGCGTCCGGTATTCGCTGCTGATGAACGGATTCGAAATCCCAATCGTGAAGGGAGGTCCTTTTGACTCAACCGGTGGTTGAGTGGGTTGTTGTCCGGTTTGCGGGGGTTGGGTCGGCTGAGCCACCGAAGTAGGGGTTGCGGGTGTACCGCAGGCTGCCAGAATCATGGAAAGCACCATGATAAAGGCCAGTATGGTAAAGAGGGGTTTTCTTTGCATGTTCATCTTCTCCTTCTGGTAAGTTTTTCGTTCAAACAAAAATTCGGACAAACGATCATTGGGATATTTTGGATGACGTCAACACCTCCTTTCCACTAAATCTTCTTTCAGATGGTCATGGTTGGTTGATCTTCGATGACGAACAGGTATTCGAGCGCGAGAGCAACCGCGCCAGTCACTCCCGCATCGGCACCCATGCGCGAGAAATTGATGGCCAGATGCGTGGTTGCCAGTGGCAGGGAACGACGCAGCACTGCTCGACGGATAGAAACCAGTAAATGATTGCCGAAATTGGCAATGCCCCCACCGATAAAGATGTGACTGGGATTGAAGAAATTAACCAGCCCAGCCAGCACATCCCCAATCATTTGACCGCTGGCACGAATGATCTCCAATGCGGCCTGATCTCCTTCGCGGCAGGCGGCATTGACGTCTTCAGGGCGTAAAACGCCGCCGTTAAGATCCATTAAATTTTTGAGGAACGGACTGCTGCCGTTCAACGCGGCTTGCATGGCTTTTTCTGTAATCGCCGGGCCAGCCGCCATCGCCTCCAGACAACCGGTATTACCGCAGCGGCAGATTGGTCCGTTTTTATCCACACAAATATGTCCAATATCACCAGCGCAACCCGTGCTGCCGCGGTGGATTTTTCCATTGGAAACGATGCCGGCCCCAATACCGGTGCCGATTTTTACAAAGATAAAATGATCCACATTGATTCCATCACCGGCGCGTTGCTCCCCCAGCGCCATGATGTTGACATCGTTGTCTACGACCACAAAAGCGTTTGGAAAAGATTCCTTCACAAATCCCCGTATCAAGAAATTTTCCCAATCCGGCATCAAAGGTGGCGCAACCAGCACCCCGCGCGCAAAATCAACCGGGCCGGGTACGCCAATACCAATGCCCAAAATCTGATCAGCCCGGCAACCCTGCAACTCTATCAGGTGAAAGATGATCTCGACACAGCGCCGCAAAAAGGGTTCCGGGCGTTGGCGTACATCGGCTGCTTCGCTATAACGTTGTAAAATACTTCCTGAAATATCCGCCAGCGCAACATCCACACTGGTTGCACCGATATCCACCCCCACTACAAAACCAAGGTTGCGGTTAATACAAAGCAGGCGGGGTTTTCTTCCACCCTGGGAAATACCCTCGCCTGCTTCCATCAGGAAACCCTTTTCCACCAGATCGCGAATATCATGAGCCGTCTTCGCTTTGGACCAGCCGGTCATGCGGGTAATATCCGTGCTGGTGATACAGCCCTGCCTGCGCAATGCGCGGATAATTTCCGCTTCTGCGCTGTTCAACAAAATGGGGGCTTTGATTCGTGAGCGAAGGGCACTGTTCATGAATGGGGGTAAAGCGAAGACCGAAAATCAACGCCGATACAGGGACGTTTTCATCGCAAAAATTGGCGATAAAAACAACTTGCCCTTATTATTACAAAATCCTTTCGTAAATTCAATAGACGGTTTCGTATATTTTATTAAGAACTTCGTTTATTTGATAGACAAAGTTCTTACTCTCGAATGATCTGGCTGATTGCACCCGTCTTCTTGTCCTTCAGGATGATCTTGAGGTTGCCGTTAGGCATGCGCTCTTCCTTGATCAGATAATGCTCCTCATCGTAGTCCTTCAAAGCAGCACCGCGATCTTTGCCCTCGCCGCCGCGCCACACCTTCAATTCCACCGGCTCCCATTTTTTGGACTGGGCGGATTTGTAGCAGGCATCAATAATCGCGTTGACCACATAACCGTCGTAAAAGGTCTCCATTGGCTGCCTGCCTTCATCCATGGCATTGAACATATCCAGGAACATCTCCACATACCCCAGCGAGCCGATTTCATCACCCACCGGGAACAACCAGCCGGTATCACCTTCCGCCTTCTCGGCCACATATCCACCCTGCCCTACCGCCGTGAACATTTCAAAACCGGTGCGCAGCCAGTGATTCAGCCAGACCGTTCCTTCCGTCCCCGCAATTTCATCGCGCAAATCCATCCCGCCTCGAAAAGTCCACGAAACCTCAAACTGCCCGATTGCCCCGTTGTCATAACGCACCAGACCGACCGCATGATCTTCCGCATCAATGGGATGAACCTGTGTATCTGCCCAGCAAGTCACCTCAATCGGGCGGTTCTCCTTGCCAATAAAATTGCGCGCAATTTCAATGCAGTGACAGCCCATATCCACTATGGCTCCGCCGCCGGATTGTTCTTTGGTCCAGAACCAATCACTGTGTGGTCCACCGTGCGTCTCGCGCGAACGCGCCCACAAAATTTTACCCAGTGCCCCTTTGCGGGCCGACTCCAGCGCTTTAAGTGTCTTGGGGGTGTATACCAGATCCTCAAGATAACCGTGGAAGACACCTGCCTTTTCGACCGCTTCCAGCATTTCCAGCGCCTCATCCGCATGGGTTGCCAAAGGTTTGGTACACAATACCGCCTTACCGGCTTCAGCCGCCAGCAATGCCGCTTGTTTATGCAGGTAATTTGGTAAACCGATCACGACCGTATCCACTTCCGGATCGCGAATCGCTTGCGCCATGTCGGTAGTCCAGCGCGGGATACCAAACTCTGCCGCGAATTTTTCGGCCTGTTCCGCCCGCCGCGAATAAGCAATCACAACCGACTCCTGGCCACGATATTTCAACAGACTCATCGTGTAAAAACGCCCGATCAAGCCGGTACCCAGCATGGCAATTTTGTGACTCATTTCAGTTTACTCCAGAGGGGAATTTGAAATATCCAAATGTACGAACATTCTAATTATAGATGATTCCATTGTGCGTGTCAACTTGCTTTTTTGCCCAAAATCGGCTAAAATTGGTTTATTGTACGCACATTTGAACAATCGCTTTTAGAGGTTTACCTGTGCCTGTTCCAATGCTCCCCCGCCAGCGCGTTTATTCTGCCCTTCGCCACGAAGCACCCGACCGGGTTCCCACCGCTCTGGGGGGCGGCCCCTATGGTCTGGTGGATGATCTTTATTTTCGCCTGCTGAATCATTTACAACTTGGTCAACCGGTTGCACCCTTCCGTAAAGGACACAACATTTCCTACATGGATGACCGTCTCTTAAGCCGGCTGGGTACGGATTTGCGCTACTGCTGGCCGGCCCAATTGCCAAACAGCCCGGTGATTCCCGGTGAAGACGAGAATACCTTTTACGATTCATTCGGTCAAATCTGGAAACGAGCTCTACCGTATTACTATGCCGGCAGCGGTCTTTTACGCGAAACCACCGAATTGGAGGATATCGAGCGGCTGGTACACTGGCCTAATCCACACGATCCTTCCTGGATGCATGGGGTTGCTCAACGAGCTGAAGAATTACAAACCAGCACCCCTTATTTTGTCGTCATGCGCATGGTAGCCTCACATGGCCCTTTTCAAACCGCCTGCGACTTGCGCGGTACCGAGAATTTTCTCACTGACTTGATTGAGCATCCCGAATTCGCCCAGGCACTGCTAGACCGTATCACCGCCATGCTGGAAGGGCTACTGGATGCTGCCATGCGGGCGGGCGGCAAATGGTTCGATATGATTGAACTGCCCGGCGACGACTACGCCGGCAATACCGGTCTAATTCTCTCGCCGAACATGTTCCGCCGTTTCATCAAACCTTGCCTGGAACGAATGATCAAGACCATCCGTGAGCACAAACCGGAGATCAAAATTATGCTGCACAGCGATGGAGCCATCAGCCGCTTAATTCCCGACTTTATCGAGCTGGGCGTGGATGTCCTTCATCCGCTTGAACCGTTGCCGGCTAGTGATCTCCCCCAAATCAAACGCCAGTTTGGAGAACAGATCAGTTTTCTGGGGGGCATTGATATCAGCCATGCCATGCTTGGCAGCCGCGAGGATGTGATCGAGGAAGTAAAAATGCGCCTGAGTCAGCTGGCGGAAGGCGGCGGGTACATTCTGGCGCCAGCCAACCATCTACAGGCAGACGTCCCGCCTGAGAATGTGGTGACACTGTTTGAGGCCGCTCACCTCCTGGGAAAATATCCCATCTCGCTTTCTACAACAAGTCAAACACCAAATGGATAAAGAAATTTGAAAGGATGCCATGAGCCTACCTTACTCAACCGTTGACCCACACAACCCCATCCCGTTGTATTATCAGATTTATCTCGACCTGCGCCGCATGATTCAGCGCGGGGTGCTCAAACCGGGTAGCATGTTACCCCCGGAACTGGAAATCTGTCAGGCTTATAACGTTGGAAGGCAGACCGTTCGTCAGGCTATTGGGCGACTGGTGGACGAAAATCTGGTCGAGCGTTACCCCGGCCGGGGCACCTTCGTCCGTGATATTCCCAGCATTCAATTTTTCCTCGACCGTAGTTTCAGCCAGCAAATGCGCGAGATGGGGCGAGTACCATCTTCCAAAGTGCTGCGCTGTGAACCCTCCACCGTTACGATGGAAAACGTTCCGGTACTTGAAAAAGTCAAAGGCGCTCCCTGTGTCATTCTGGAGCGGCTGCGCTTTGGGGATAACGAACTGATCTGTCATCAGGTCTCCATTATCCTGACCGAACGCTGCCCGGGAATTGAAAACGTAGACTTTACCAATCAATCCCTCTTTGAAGTACTCACCAACCGCTATGCGCTGATGATCAAGCGCATGGATATTGTGGTTCGTGCTGTAGCCGCCGATGGGTATCGTGCCGATATCCTGGAGGTCGAAGAGTGCGCCCCCTTACTGTATGTCGGCACGGCAACTTACGTTGAGGAAGGCGATTTGATTGAGTATTCCACCAGCTACTACCGCGCTGACCGTTACGAATACAGCATTACCCAGATTCGTTAATCAACGAGGAATGAAATGCAACCCAACGCCGCATTTGAATACCTGAATCAAGCTCAGAGCATCCTGACCCGCATTCAACAGACTCAGATGAAAAATATTGAACTTGCTGCAGAGCAATGTGCACAAACCATTGCCGGTGATGGACTGGTGCACATGTTTGGCAGCGGTCATTCGCGCATATTTGTGGAAGAAATGTTCCCCCGTCATGGCAGTTTTCCCGGCTTCCACCCGATTGTCGAATTGTCGCTTACCTTTCACAACCTGGTGGTCGGCTCTAACGGGCAGCGACAGGCCATGTTTTTAGAACATGTTGAAGGGCTGGGTCAGATTATTTTGCGCAACTTTGTCTTTTCTCCACCGGACTGTTTTCTAATTTTCTCGAACAGCGGCGTGAATGAAGTAATCATTGATGTGGCTTTGGAAGCCAAACGATTGAACATGCCGGTGATCGCCGTCGTTTCGGTGGATCATTGTCAGGCCAGCCCGGCATCACATTCCAGCGGTAAAAAACTGACCGAAATCGCCGATATCGTTATTGATAACTGCACCCCCGCCGGTGACGCCATGGTGCGTGTTGAGGGATTGGAAGACCCGGTTGGCCCTGGATCCACCATTGGCGCCGCAGCAATCACCAACGCGCTCAAGTGCCGCATTGCCGAAAAACTGACCGCGATGGGCAAGCCGCCGATTGTCCTGACCAGCAGCTACTTTCTCGGCCGGGAAGAATCAAAAAAGCGTTTTGACGCCTGTTATGATGACTACCGCGCCCGGGTGCGCAAAGTATATGGGTGTTAATCATGCAGTTGAAAGATAAAGTTGCTGTCATCACCGGTGCAGGCAGCGGCATTGGCGCAGCCATTGCCCGGGCATTTTCCAAAGAAGGCGCACAGGTCATTGGTTGGGACATCAACCTATCAGCCGCACAGGAAACCTGCGCTTCCTGCGCCTTTCCTTCCAACACCACAAGTGTGCAGGTGGATGTCACCAATCCATCCCGGGTGGAAGAGGCAACCTTACAGGTACTCAGCCAGTTTCACCGGTTTGACATCCTGGTGAATGTGGCGGGCGGTTCGGGCCGGCGCTGGGGGGATGGGCCGGTTGACGCTTGCACGCTGGAAGGCTGGCACAAGACGCTGGACTTGAACCTAAACAGCCTGTTCTACTGTTGCAAGTTTGCCGTTCAGGCAATGCTTCCCCAGCAAAGCGGTGCCATCGTGGTCATCTCATCTGTACTGGGGTTGGTCGGAGGCGACGAGGATTTTGCCACTCACGCCTACGCCACCAGTAAAGGGGCCGCAATTAGCCTGACCCGTTCAATCGCTGCTTATTATGCCCCGCAGGGTATCCGCGCCAATGTGATCTGCCCCGGCTTGATTGCCACACCCATGAGCCGGCGCGCCCAGTACAGCCCATCCATTCGCTCGCGCTTGGCCGATTTGCAGCCATTAACCGCTGATTTCGGCCAACCCGAAGATGTCGCCGGGGCAGCAGTGTACCTCGCTTCGGATGCTGCCCGGTTTGTTACCGGAGCCGTACTGACCGTGGACGGCGGCTGGACGGTACGATAAAACTGCCCGTGGAGAAAACAACCATGATCGTGTATTCCACTACCCTGCAAGATCTGCCTCCCGCCGAGATTTTGGTGGTCGGGTCGGGTTCGGCGGGTGCAACCGCCGCCATCACGGCCGCCCGTCTTGGCGCATCGGTTACGCTGGTTGAACGTTATGGGTTCATGGGCGGCATCAGTACGCAGGTGCTGGACACCTTTTATGGCTTCTTCACTCCCGGCGCAAATCCGCGCAAGGTGGTTGGCGGCGTACCGGATTGGGTGGTTGAGGAATTGCTCAAACACAAAGCAGCCATTTACCGCCCCAACACCTACGGCGCCGGACAGGGCATTACCTATGACCCGGAAACTTTAAAAGTAATATGGGAGCAGCTGGCCTTGCAGTCCGGTGTCCGCTTGCTTTACCATGCACTGGTGGTTGATGTTATCCGTGAGGGGGAAACCATCCGGGGTGTGGTAATTGCCAGCAAGTCCGGTATGTTTCGGCTAACCGCCCAGGTGGTCATTGATGCCAGCGGGGATGCCGATGTGGCTGCCCGTATGGGGGTTCCATTTGAAAGCAGCCGGGACGTCCCGATTCAATCTCTCACCACCACCTTCAAACTGATCAATGTGGATGTTGAGAAAGCAAAAAATGTAAAGAAAGCAGAATTGCACGCCAAAATGCAGCAGGCCGCTGAATGGGGCTACGACCTGCCGCGCAAAGAAGGCAGTGTCCATCTTACTCCGCTGCCGGGCGTGATGGCGACTAACATGACTCGCGTCCGGGATGTTGATCCGCTGGATATCCAGCAACTCACCCAGGCCGAAATTGAGGGCCGTCGGCAGGCAATGGAGTACTCCCGTTTTCTCATCGAGCGAATACCCGGTTATGAAAAGGCAGCCCTGGGTGGACTCAGCGTTCAAATCGGTGTGCGTGAAAGCCGCAGGATATTTGGAGAATACAGGCTGTCGCGCGATGATGTCCTTTCCGCCAGAAAGTTTAGCGATGCCATTGCCCAATGTGGTGCGCCCATTGAAGAGCACCACGCCGGGCAGGATACCCGCTGGGAGTATCTACCAGAAGGGGAAACCTATCACATTCCTTATCGTTGTTTACTGCCTCAAAAAGCCGAAGGACTGCTGGTAGCGGGGCGTTGCCTCTCAGCCGATCACGATGCACACGCCTCGGTACGCAGTATGGGTCAGTGTATGGCGATGGGGCAGGCAGCCGGAGCAGCCGCCGTGATTGCCCTGCAGCACAACACGCATCCGCGCGCGGTGGCCATCCCTGAATTGCAATCAACATTGCGCCGTTTAGGTGCAATTCTGGACTAGGAAAGGAGGTTTGCGTGGCGGTTCAAACGGTTTTGGGTTCAATTGCGGCACATGAATTAGGGATCACCGCCTGCCATGAGCATGTTCTCTGGCATCCCCCCGATGCAATGGCTCTGGAAGATGCCGACCTTGGGCTGGATTCAATACCGGCGGCAGTTGCCGAGTTGCGTTATTTCAAGTCTCTTGGGGGCAGCGCTGTGGTTGAAATGACCACCGCCGAAATCGGCCGCTCCCCCCTTGAACTCAGCCAGATCTCACGGGCTACCGATGTCCACATCATCGCTGCCACCGGACACCACAAAAATAAATTTTCGGCTGCGTCGCTGGAAAATCAATCAATTGGTCAAATCGCAGAACGGATGATTCGAGAAATCACCATCGGGATCGGCGACATCGGCATCCGCGCGGGTGTAATCAAGGCTGCAACCAGCCTTAATCAAGCCACAGAGGTGGAAAAACGCGTCATTCAGGCTGCCGGCCTTGCTCACCAAAAAACCGGCGCGCCGGTCAGTACCCATACCGAAGCGGGTACATTTGCGCTGGAACAGGCTGAAATGCTTTTGAGCGCCGGCGTGACACCTGAGAAATTGCTGATTGGTCACCTCGACCGCAATCTGCCCCGTGAGGTTTATTTTCAACTGGCAAAACGTGGTGTCTTGCTTGGCTTTGATCAGATCGGGAAGGAACAATACTGGCAGGATGAGCAGCGCGCTTTAATGATCCGCGATTTGATCGCCGCGGGGCATTTGAACCAAATCCTGCTCTCGGGGGATCGAGCAAGGAAATCGTCCTGGAAAGTTCACAATCCGCAGTCGTTAGGGCTTGGGCATTTGTTGCTCGATTTTATCCCCCGTTTGAAAGGTTTGGGCATTGATGACGCCTCTATCCATACCCTGCTGGTTGAAAACCCCGCCCGCTTTCTGGACTTTGAACCATGATTAAACCGATTTTCAAAGAAATTTACCGCCACGCCATCATCCCGGTGGTCGAAATTGAGCGTATCGAACTGGCCGAAGCCCTTGCCCCCACGTTGGTAGAAGCGGGTTTACCGCTTTTAGAAATTACCCTGCGCACGCCGGCTGCCCTGTCTGCAATCCAGCACGTTCGTGAGGCTTACCCCAACCTTATCCTGGGGGCAGGCACCATCCTGACGTTGGAACAGGCCAAACAGGCAGTCAGCGCCGGAGCAGATTTTCTGGTTTCGCCGGGCTTACCTCATGACGCTGTTGAATGGGCGCTCGCCGAGGAAATTCCGTTTCTGCCCGGCGCCGTCACGCCCAACGAAATCCTGCAAGGGCTGCGGCTGGGCATTGAAGTGTTCAAATTTTTCCCCGCCGAAACCATGGGCGGGTTGACTGCCATCAAAGCCATTTCCGACCCATTTCCTGCCGTCCGCTTCATCCCCACCGGCGGCATTCAAACCGAAAATCTGGCGGCATACCTTTCCCACGAGCGGGTTTTAGCCGTAGGCGGCTCATGGCTGGCAAAACGGCAATGGATTTCCGAAGGGCAATTCGAGCAAATTAAAGCCCAGGTCAACTCCGCCTTGCAGGTGGTGCACTCTCTTGCAAGACCCGCCTTGACCTGAGTTGATCCTTCGGGTTTATCGTTTCACCATTGGCAGATAAACCTGCCGCACCTGTTCAACCACCAGCAGCTGCACCACTACCTGCTTCGGTGAACCTGCCACAGGATTACTACCGCTGCTGCGGATGGTCAAGCCGCCGCTCAAGATCTCATTTTGTACAAACAAGCCCGGATCATGAACAGGGCTGATCACAAGGCTGCCCGGCGTACTTCCCGCCGAGGGCGATAGAGAGAACCAATCTCCGGTGATATTTTCTACCGTCCAATTTAATGCTGCGTCACTGCCGGTATTCAAAATAGAGAACGCAGCCGAAGGCGGTATCACCCTCCCCGAACCTGTTTCGTAGAAGAAAGTCAACCCGGCCGGCTGTACATCCAGTTGCGATTCACCGGTGGTCAATTCGATGGTATCTGAACTCTGAGTGGTTTGCGACCCATTGCGCAATTCAACCGTCACCGTGCGGATACCCTTGACCCAGTTCAATCGCCAGTTAAGGCGTGGCTGAAACGGCTGCCATGGCCCCCAGGCGCCCTCGTCATTGCGCAAGCGCATTTCCGACCACAGGCCTTGACCGTAAATGTACAACTGCACATCCGGCGAGGTGGTTTGGGCATATTCCAGATTGATCACGATGGGATAAACCGTGCTTCGCCTTCCAAAGTCCTGAACCCAATACTTACCGTATGAACCACCCGGCCAGTAACCCACCCCAATTTCGCGGTTACTGCTGCTGAGAATGTTTGCGCGGTGCCCTGACGAATTCATCCAGCCTCGCACCACATCGTCCGGTGTGGCATAACCGGCGGCAATATTTTCGGCTAAACTATTCCAACCGGTATAGAATTTTCCAACCCGTGTACTCCAATCCGCATACCTTCACGCCGCCATCATAGGAATCGTGATTAAAATAACCATCCTCCGCCATATCGCGGGCATGGTAGCGCGCCGCGTAGTCCAAATCGCGGTTGCGTTTCAGCGGCGGCAAATTCTGTTTGTTACGCTCCTCGTTGACCAGTTCGACCACACGTTGTTCAAAATCCGCATTAACCGGCTCAAAGTTTTGCCGCTCGCAGCCGGTGAACTGGATCTCCGTCTCACCCTCTTCAAGAGATACAGCCTCGCCCAGAGGAGTAACATCGTCATCCGCAAGCACCGCCCGTGTTGACCAGAATCCGGCTACAGCCAGTACCGCAACCAGTAACAGGCAAAGCGGGTTAAACATTTTGTAAAGATATTTCATCGAAATTTTACGCATCCATCCTTAATCTTAACCGAAAATTACTCATCAAATCCTTGCAATTCATTTACATTTCACATAAACTATCCATATAATGACTGTTTTAATCGAATTTGGAGGGATGCAGGATGTCCCTGCCGGCAGAATTCCAATATAATCCGCAAGAAATCCTTGAAAGCATCAGTGACGCGTTTTTTGCCCTGGACGACCGCCTGATTGTAACTTATTTCAACAAAGCCGCCGAACAGATGCTTCATCGAAAACGCGAAGAGGTACTGGGCAAGCCCTTATTTGAGGTCTTCCCGGAAGCCAAAGGCTCAATCTTTGAGGAAAAATACCGCTACGCCCTCAAACACAAACAATTTCTGAGCTTTGAAACTTACTTTGATCCACCGCCTTATGAAAACTGGTATCAGGTCAGAGTCTACCCTCAATCGAAGGGCATATCGGTTTATTTTCAAGTCATTACAGCCCAAATCAAAGCGCAGCAGGCATTACAAAAGGCACAAGAAAGAATGGATACGATATTACAAACTTTATCGGAAGGGATTGTGATGGTCAACCATCAAGGCGAGGTCGTCTTTTCCAACCGTGCCGCACAGGAAATGTTCCATGACCATCAAGACCAATTGCTTTATCAAACCTGTAATGACTGCCAATGGAGTCAGGTAGATACCATTTTAGCCCCATTATCGTCCGATCAGATTCCATTACTTATTGCCCTCAATCGAAAGGAAATGGTTAGAGACTTTGAACAGGGACTAATCCTTTCGGACGGCAGTATACGCTGGTTATCGGTTACTGCCTTCCCCCTCACCGACGAAAAGCAAGGCTTTTCCGGCGCCATTGCCAGTTTCCGCGACATCACCGCTCAAAAAGAACGAGAAAAACAAATCCGCTTTCAGGCGGACCTGCTGGATATTATTGGTCAGGCAACCCTTGCCATTGACCAGAATGGGAATATCCTTTTTGCCAATCAATTCTGCGAACAACTGTTTGGACATCCAATCCAATCCATCCTGGGAAAACCCATTTTAGAAACGTTAATCCCTGTGGAAGCGATTTCAGAGATTGATCAAATCCGCAGTGTGGTACAGCGGGGAGATGTATGGAACGGTGAACTCACACTCAAACGCAAAAATGGCGCACCATTCACCGCCTACTGTACCGTTACACCGATTCGTGAGAATGAACAAATTTTGGGTTTTCTGGTCATTGCCTTCGATATAACCGAACGCAAATGGGCAGAGGAAACCGAACGTCAGTTACGCGCCCTTTCGGACGCATTGCGTGATACTGCCAGCGCGCTGAACAGCACCCTCAATTTTCGCGAGGTGTTGGAACGAATTTTAATGAACGTCGGCAAGGTGGTCGCTCATGAATCGGCCAACATCATGCTGTTGGATGGGGAATGGGTTGAAGTGCTTTTCCATCAAGGCTATTTGACCGACCCGGCCAATCAATTTCTGGAAGGCTTGCGTTTTCCAATCGGTGAATTTCCGACGCTGCAAAAGATGTTTGAAAGCGGACTACCGCTGGTCATCCCCGATACCGGCAAATCTTCCCTCTGGCGCGGTAATTCAACCATGGGATGGATTAAATCCTATGCCGGAATGCCCTTACTCAGCCGGGGTCAGGTGATCGGATTCTTGAATCTGGACAGCTCCATACCCGGATTTTTCAACGAGGAGGTTGTCTTCCGCCTGCAAGCTTTTGCCGATCAGGCAGCCGTTGCCGTTCAAAACGCACGGTTGTACGAGGAAGTGCAAAGTTTATCGGTCACCGACCCCTTGACCAATGTTTACAACCGGCGCGGCCTGTTTCAAAAATGCAGTGAAGTGATCGAACAAAACCGGCGCAGTGGACTGCCGGTAGCCCTGATTGTCTTCGATCTGGATAATTTCAAGGATTTCAATGATTCGTACGGTCATTCAACGGGCGATCTCATTTTAAGCACTATTGCGCGACGCATGGCGAACCGTCTGCGGGGTGCAGACGTCTTGGGACGCTACGGTGGTGACGAATTTGTGCTTCTGTTATCCGGTATCTCCGAATCAAGTCTCAAGGGCATCCTCGAAAGACTGCGCCAGTCAATCACACTCGAACCGATTCAAATTGGCAATGAGGTCGTTTTCATCACCGTAAGCATGGGGGTTTCCACCAACACCACTTCCGGCTATGACCTGACCACCCTGCTGCGCCATGCAGACCATGCCCTTTACCACGTTAAAAAGTCAGGGCGTAATCGGACATTGCTATACGGTGATCTGCCCGAGTACTCTCAGGCATCGTAATACGGTCGCTTACCCTGCCGCCCTCCATAAAAGGGCAAAGCTGATCATGAACAAGCTGCTGATCATCAATTGGCGCATTCCAATTAGCACCGGTTTAACCCCAATTGCCGGTTTCAATGCCCCCCAAACAGCTTCGGCAAACTGGATCAGGTAAGCAGCCGTCACCAGAGGTGAAAACCAACCCGACAGCGCAAGCAACCCCACCCCGGCAATGCTTCCACCGCAAACCGCCAAAGGCAGCCGGGCAGCAGATAGCCGTGTCTGGAGGGGAGGAACGCTCTGCCATTCACGCTGGGAGAGGCGCAGGTAGGCATACAAAATTGAACCGATGGCTTGCAGCCACAACAAAAGCCAAAGCAGCCAGCCATTCAAATTCAGATGCCCGATTCCAGCCCAATATACCGCCGGGGCTGCCAGTCCCAGCACGCCGCTGCCGGCAATCTCTACAATTGGTTTACGACGTTCTTCCCGGCGGCTGACCAGCCATAAATGCCAGAACAATACCGGCAAAGCCGGCAAGGCCAGCACCACCAGAAAACCCAGCCCCCGGCTGAGCATATCGAGTATGGCAATCAGACCGATTAATCCGTACACCCCCATCCAGAATAAAGCCGGCAATCGCTCTTTGGACGGCCGTCTGCCGCTCATTACCTTAACCAATATGGTGAGTGGCTGGCGGAAGAAAAAACCCGCCAGTGCTGCAAGAATGACCCATCCTTGATTGCTTGTAAGCCCCTCTGAGACGACCAGCCCGACCAAAATCGGTCCGAGCAAAAAAACCCACGAACCATGTTCTATCGGTACGGCAATATGTCTTTGAAAAAAAATGCGCTTCAGGCTTGAGGTTGATTGGATTGCCATCCAGTCTCCTTAACCATTCAAGATTCAATCCAACCGCAGTATAACTGACCCGCGTTTTGCGTAGGTTGCGCCGGAGCAAAAATTAAATCAACTCTAATCTTCACCGGCCAGCAGGCGGGCTTTTTTCCATGGAGGCAGGTTGCTTTCTTCCGCCAGCAGCGCACGCAGTTCATAAATTTGATCGCGCAGTGCAGCGGCCTTTTCAAACTCCAGATCCCTGGCAGCCTGTTTCATTTGCTTTTCCATCTCGTTGATTAACCGCTTCAATTCATTGGCGGGCATCGGTAAAAAGCCGCCTTTTTCGCCCGCCTTGTAATCCGCGCGACCCTCTGCCACACCCGCCGTTGTTGAAATCCGCTCGGTCAGATCGTGTATGGCTTTGACAATACCAACCGGTTCAATGCCATGCTGTTGGTTGTAAGCCATCTGCTTGGCCCGGCGGCGATTGGTTTCATCAATGGCGGTTTTCATCGAGTCCGTAATCCTGTCAGCGTACATGATTACTCTTCCATTGACATGCCGGGCTGCCCGCCCAATCGTCTGAATTAATGCCGTAGAAGAGCGCAAAAACCCTTCTTTGTCCGCATCAAGGATCGCGACAAGCGAAACTTCCGGCAGGTCCAACCCTTCACGCAGCAAGTTAATTCCGACCACCACATCAAAAACACCGCGCCGCAGGTCCCGCAAAATACCAACTCGTTCCAACGTTTCGACCTCAGAATGCAAGTAATGGACCTTGATGCCCATTTCCATCAGATAATCCGAAAGATCCTCTGCCATGCGTTTGGTTAATGTGGTCACCAGCACCCGTTCACCATTTTCAACCCGCTGGCGGATTTCTTTAAGCAGGTCATCCACCTGACCGCGCGTCGGGCGCACTTCCACTTCCGGGTCAACCAATCCGGTTGGGCGGATAATCTGCTCGACCACCTGCTCGGCGCGTGTCATTTCATACGGACCGGGTGTTGCCGAGGTATAAATGGTGTACCCCATATGTTCTTCAAACTCATCAAATTTGAGCGGACGGTTATCCAGCGCTGAGGGCAAACGAAAACCAAACTCCACCAGGGTTTCCTTCCGCGAACGGTCTCCGTTGTACATCCCGCGAATCTGCGGTATGGTCATGTGCGATTCATCAATGATCAACAGGTACTCGCTCGGCAAATAATCAATCAACGTCCAGGGTGGAGATCCCGGCGGACGTTGGTCCAGATGGCGGGAGTAATTTTCAATGCCCGAGCAATAACCTGCCTCGCGCAGCATTTCAAGGTCATAGCGCGTGCGCTGTTCCAAGCGCTGCGCCTCCAAAAACTTATTATTCCTCCGGAAGTATGCCAGCCGTTCTTCCAATTCGGCTTCAATATTGTGAATGGCGACCTTCAGCCGGTCTTCACCGGTGATGTAATGTTTGGCAGGGAAGATGACAATCGAATCCGGCTTCGAAAGCAATTCGCCGGTCAGGGAATTGACCACTTGAATCCGCTCTACCTCATCTCCAAAGAAAGCCACGCGGATCACCTTGCGGTCTTCATAGGCCGGAAACACTTCCAGCGTATCCCCCCTCACCCGGAAAGTGCCGCCGCGCAATTCCAGATCATTTCGTTGATATTGAATCTCCACCAGTTGACGCAGCAGCGCATTCCGCCGGTAAATTTTGCCCACTTCCAGTTGAATTTGACCCTTCCCAAATTCTTCCGGACTGCCCAACCCATAAATACAGGATACCGATGCCACAATGATCACATCCCGGCGGGTCATCAAAGCAGTGGTTGCTGCCAGGCGCAAACGCTCAATTTCTTCGTTGATTTCGGTTTCTTTTTCAATATACAAATCGTGCTGAGGAACATACGCCTCTGGCTGGTAATAATCGTAGTAACTGACGAAGTACTCCACTGCATTTTCGGGGAAGAACTCCTTGAACTCAGCATACAGCTGAGCCGCAAGCGTCTTGTTGTGCGCCATCACCAGCGCTGGCATTTGTAATTCTTGAATCACATTCGCCATTGAAAAGGTCTTGCCGGTGCCGGTTGCCCCCAGCAATACCTGATGCCGAGATCCTTTGCGCACTCCTTCTACCAGCAGCCGGATGGCTTCCGGCTGATCACCGGTAGGTATGTAGGGTGCCTGCAGCTTGAATTCCATGGCACAATCCTCTCTATTCCCTCAAACAAAACGGCTCAAGCGATTGTAACACACTTCCAATAAAAGAACACAATTTCTAAATTCCTTCTTTTACGCCGTTCGATTCACCTTTTACCTCACGAATCACAACTTGAATGGCTGCAATCGTATCCAGCACAGCCGCCTGCCAGTGCGGGTCATCTCTGGAAAAAGGCATCCGATAAGCATTTTTACCAGCGCGCACCGATGAGCCAATCGGCGGAAGATTGCGGGCTTCCACATTTTCCGGCAAAGGCGGAAAGCGAAAGACAATCTGATCATTTTCCACCGCCACCGAGACCAAACCGGCTTCTTGCGCCATGAGTTTGACTTTCATCTGATAAAACAAATTCCGCACCATTTCCGGCAACGTGCCAAAGCGATCTTCAAATTCAACTGCCAGCGCATCCAGTTCCGCCAAGTCGTTGACATCCGCAATACGGCGGTAAAGGTTCAAGCGCACCTGCTGATCGGGCACGTACGCCGACGGGATACCGCTTGCCAGGGGTAATTCCACCGCCACAGCCATACTCAATTCGCGCATGTCGTCCACCGGCAGTTCGGTCTTTTCCAAACCGCTCACCTGCTTCAATTGACGTACTGCCTGTGCCAGCAACCGCGTGTACAGATGAAAACCTACACTGGCAATATAACCATGCTGGCGGGTACCCAGCAGCTCACCCGCCCCGCGCATCTCCAGATCCCGCATGGCTATTGAATAACCTGCCCCAAGCTGTGTATTTTCGGCAATCACTTCCAATCGTTCCTGACCTTCCGGGGTAGGCGGTTTACGTCGGTGGCGGAAGAAGTACGCATATGCCCGTTGAGCTCCACGTCCAACCCGCCCGCGCAGCTGATACAACTGCGCCAATCCAAAGGCATCACCGCGATCCACAATCAGGGTATTGGCGTTGGGGATGTCCAGCCCCGATTCGATGATCGAGGTACACAGCAGCACATCAATTTTGCCGCGGGTAAAATCATGCATGACCTGCGCCAGCTCGCCTTCATTCATCTGCCCATGCGCGATTCCAATACGGGCTTCCGGCACCAGTTTCTGCAAATGGCGTTCCATTGCCCGGATGGTCTGCACACGGTTGTGGACAAAAAACACCTGGCCGCCGCGTTCCAGCTCCCGCAAAATTGCCTGACGTACCAGCCGCGGTGAATACGGCCCAATGTGAGTGATGATTGGCAGTCGTTCAGCCGGCGGGGTGTTGATGACCGAAATATCGCGCACGCCGGTCAGCGCCATGTACAGGGTTCGCGGGATCGGCGTCGCTGTGAGGGTCAGCACATCCACTTCGGTGCGCATCTTTTTAAAGTGCTCCTTGTGAGTCACCCCAAAACGCTGTTCCTCATCAATAATCAGCAGGCCAAGGTCTTTGAAGGTAACATCCGGTTGGAGCAGCCGGTGGGTACCAATTAAAATATCCACCTCGCCCATCGCCGTGCGCAGGATGATCTCATCCTGTTCACGAGGAGAACGAAACCGGGAAAGCATCTCCACTTCTACCGGGAAGGCCGCCAGACGCTGGCGAAAAGTCTCGTAATGCTGCTGAGCCAGAACCGTAGTCGGCACAAGCATGGCGACCTGTTTACCATCCATCACCGCTTTGAAGGCCGCCCGTAACGCCACCTCAGTTTTCCCGTAACCAACATCTCCGCACAATAAGCGATCCATTGGGCGTGGACGTTCCATATCGCGCTTGACTTCGGTGATGGCTTTCAATTGATCTTCGGTTTCCACATACGGGAACGAGGCTTCCAAATCCTGTTGCCATGGCGTATCGGGACTGAAAGCAAAACCCTGCGCCACCTGCCGGCGCGAATAAAGGTCAAGCAAATCCTGAGCCACCTCCAGTACTGCCTCGCGCACGCGCTGACGGGTATTCTGCCACTCGCTGCTTCCCAACCGGGTGGGACTGGGCGCTTCACCGCTTGGGCCGATATACCGGTTGAGCCGGTCAGCTTGATGCACCGGCACAAACAATTGGTCGCCGTCTGCATATTCCACACACAGAAACTCACGTTCCACCCCGTCAAGAACCCGCTGCACCAGCCCAATAAACCTGCCAATGCCATAGTCCACATGCACAACCCAGGAACCGGGTTTGAAATCAGCATACGAGGCTTCCGGCGCCTCAGCAACCGGTCTGGCACGTGTGCGGGGTTGTGGGCGCTCCCAGCCAAAAATTTCACTGTCGGTCAACAGGTAAAAACGCTTTTCCGGTGAAAGGATCAGCTGCCACCCTTCGCTCAGGGAACCCTCCAGGAATTGGGGTTGGTCGGGTTCACACCCCTGCTCACGCCACAGGGCTTTGAGACGGGAAACCTGCCGTGAAACAATCACCGCCGGTTGATTTTGACGACAAAGTTCTTGCAGATATTCAAAAAAAGGCTTTAATCGGCCGCCGTAGCGTGGGCCGGGTTGAAAACACTCCGCCAGCGTAGTTGGTTCTTCCCCATTGCTTTGCCCCATATCCAGCCAACGCAGGGAGTTCAATTCATCCAAAATCTCCCCCCACGTAAGATAGGGAATCGGGAAATTTTCCGGCAACAGGCCCTCTTGAATACTCTCGCGGCGCAATTTTACTGCCTGTTCTTCGATCTCATTGGCCACCGATTGCAAAAAAAGTAAATCGTCCACAATGACCAGTGATTGGGTCGGTAAATAATCCAGAATACTGGCTGGAGAAGAATGAACCAGCGGAAGGTAAAACTCGTCCACTGTTTGCCCATCCGCAAGTTCGAGATTGCCGGCATGACCTGCCAGAACCTCGCGGGCTGGTGTGATGAATAACCGATCAATTTTTTCAACGGTTCGCTGGGTAGCCGGATCAAATCGGCGCAAGGTATCCAGCTCATTTCCAAAGAATTCCATGCGCACCGGCAATTCTTCTGCTGGCACCCAGATATCCAGAATACCGCCGCGCTGTGCGAACTGCCCTGTCTCTACCACCGTATCCACCGGCTGATAGCCAATATCCATCCATTGCCTTTGCAACATTTCCGGTGAAATTTGCTGATTGAGTTTAATTACCTTGCTGGCTTTTAGAAAATCACGGCGTGGCAAGGTGCGCGTCATCACTGCCCGCAGCGGTGCAATCACCAGCGGTGGTTGCGACGGGCGCGGTGAACCGAGGAAATGATACACCGCCAGTGAGGTCAGACTGTTTAACCGGTCTTGACGGGTGACTGTCCCCCATGCCGCCTGCTCGTAGAAAAGGGGATTGGGCTCCGGATAAATCTGGATGGCGTTTCTGTCCATCCAGAAGGAAAGCTCATCCAGCATGGAAAGCGCCCGGTCGGTGCGGTCTGTTATCCAAAGAATGGGCACATTTAAATCTTGCCAAATGGCTGCCAGCAAAGGCAGGCGTGCTGCACGCATCAGCCCCAAACCCGGTAAAGTTTGTCCATTGCGCAGCCCTTCCAACAGATATTGATAGGCTTTGAGGGATCGAATGGCTTCCAAAACGTTCATTTTTCCAATTGATTACCGTTAAACCGATTCATGGCTGCTTCCAGCCCTTCGGCCACAAAAGTTTTCAACGCATCCGCTGCGCGGGAGAGTAAATAATCCAGTTCTTTCTTTTCCTCCGGCGAAAACCCATGCAGTACATAACTTGCACCTTGTTTGCTGCCTGGCGGGCGTCCAATCCCAAAACGCATTCGTGGAAACTGCTGGGTACCCAGCCGGGAGATAATGGACTGCATCCCCTTCTGTCCTGCCGATCCGCCGTCCGGGCGAATTCTCAGGGTGCCGAAAGGTAAATCCAGATCATCATGCACGACGATTAACTGGTCAAGCGGGATTTTATAAAAACGTACCAGCGCAGCCACCGACTCGCCCGAGAGATTCATGAAAGTTTGGGGCTTTGCCAGCAGCACTTTTTGATCCCCCACATGTCCCAGTCCCACAATCGCTTTTTGCTGCACCCGGCTCAGGCTGATTCCAGCCTCCCGGGCAAAGCGGTCAATCACCATGAACCCTACATTGTGACGGGTTTCGCGATATTCCCTGCCAGGGTTCCCCAAACCGACCAGCAGGAAAGGTGGAGCAGTCACCTCCGTTTCAGGGGTGCTCTTTCGTGAAAATACGCGTCGAATCCGCGAACCTAGTGGATCCAATTTTCCCTCCTGGAATTTTCTTCAGCGTCGTTTTTTGCGCTTGCGAAGCGATAGAACCATTCCAAACCCTATAAACAGCAGGAGACTGACTGCTATCCCGCGCACGACACTTCCCGTCCATTGAGTCGGTTGAATACTGCCCGGGTTTGGTCTTGGCGGAGTTGGCGTAAATGAAACTGGCAGGGGGGTATTGGCAGGTGTTTCCAAAACCGGCTCAGTTGAAAGGATGAGGTCGCTTGCTGTGGGTGATTCCACCGGCGAATAATTTCGCACCTTTACTCCGTCAATAACAGCTTCCCGTTTCTCACCATTTGAAAAATACACGCGTAAAACAAGGCGATAATCCCCGTCCGGGATGAGTGTGGTGTCCCAACGATAGAGGGGCTCTTCCTTTGGAAAAGCGTTTCCCTGTGCAAGCAGAAATAGATTTCGTTCATTCGTTTCGCCGCTGTATCCGAACAACAACTCATACGAGAGCACATCATCCGTTGAAACGCGTGCCTGAACTTCCATCACCCCTTGCAAGACCTGCAGGTCTGAGGGGGATATAATCGTTATTTCATCTGCCTGAGCCAAAGCTATGCCAGGCAGGAATAGAAACAATAGGATCAGTCCAATTATCCAGCGTTGCATAGCCTTTAAGTTTATCACGAAGTGCTTGAAATGACGAAAATGACCTTATGCGGTCAAACAATTTTCACAAGAAAACAACAATCCGCCTTGCGGCAGGTCTGTCCTTTGCCCCCAGGGGCATCCCTCTACGAGGGCTAACCCTCTGCGAAGGCTGCCGTCGAACCCCCGTTTTAGCCTGATCCTGCCTCGATGGCATGAAAGGGCTGCCCAGCCCTTTATAAAAAAGACCCGCCTTGCGGCAGGTCTGTCCTGTGCCCCAGGGGGATTCGAACCCCCGTTTTAGCCTGATCCTGCCTCGATGGCATGAAAGGGCTGCTCAGCCCTTTATAAAAAAAGACCCGCCTTGCGGCAGGTCTGTCCTGTGCCCCCAGGGGAGATCCCTCTGCAAGGGCTAGCGTCGAACCCCCGTTTTAGCCTGATCCTGCCTCGATGGCATGAAAGGGCTGCCCAGCCCCTATAAAATAAGACCCGCCTTGCGGCAGGTCTGTCCTGTGCCCCCAGGGGGATTCGAACCCCCGTTTTAGCCTGATCCTGCCTCGATGGCATGAAAGGGCTGCCCAGCCCCTATAAAATAAGACCCGCCTTGCGGTAGGTCTGTCCTGTGCCCCCAGGGGGATTCGAACCCCCGTTTTAGCCTTGAAAGGGCTGCGTCCTGGTCCCCTAGACGATGGGGGCATGAACGGGCTGATTTTACCACTACCCCCCTACCCGGTCAAGGAAAACGCATTAGCTCAACTAAAATGTTACCGTAGTAAGATGGTTAGCTCAAAAGAAAAAGTTACTGGAGCTAATCATGGTCGAAACAGAGCCAATGACGATCAACGAAAGACGAAAATATCTCTACAAGA